>Ga0209489_100070_pt1 | contig 138580 bp, 130 predicted proteins | sample SiratrowhiteBW_FD_187527 | JGI IMG/M metagenome (GOLD analysis project Ga0209489, IMG submission 187527) | Root nodule microbial communities of legume samples collected from California, USA - Siratro white BW (SPAdes) (version 2) | ecosystem: Host-associated > Plants > Roots > Nodule | place...
CAGCTCGGTCTGCCGTCCCTCATCGGGCTGCACCGCCATCTCAATCGTGCTTGACGAACCGCCGTATACGGAACCGTACGTACGGTGGTGTGGGAGGGGGAAGCCGCGAGGCTTCCTCCTACCCGATTCTGGCGTCGGATGCCCACGGTCTTGCGCCAAGTGCCGAGCTCGCGCTGCTCCCCTCCATCGATGGTTCGGTGCGACCCGATGCGGGTTGTCGTGGGAGAGGGGATCCGCGCCATAAGTCCCGAGCGAGAATACGCCGGGGAAGGCTGCCGCGTCGCCCGGCTCGGCCGTGCGACCGTACTGCGGGTCGGGCCTTGCAGCAGGAGTGGACCGCCGTCTCATTGTCGAGAGACGGGCCACCGCCGAACTTCCCGATCTGACCGCAGTCGCCGCCGCGCTTGAGCCGCGAGTCGGGAGGACGCCCGAGGGTAGTGGTCGATCAATCGAGATGCTTCGCCTGCTCGGGTCCTGACCGGGACGGCGCTCGTTCCCCGATGCGCCGGCCTGCGAAGCGGGAGAGGAGATCGGCTATTCCACGCTTCCGACGCCGCGGCGCAGATCGGCTTCGATCTGCAGGCGCGTGCCGCCGCCGAAGCGGGCGCGGTAGACTTGCAGGTTCTCCATGATCCGCTGCACGTAGTTGCGCGTCTCGGAGAATGGAATCAGCTCGACCCAATCGACAGCGTCGACCTTGGGGTCGCGCGGATCGCCGTAGCGTTCGATCCACTTCTTCACACTGCCGCGGCCGGCATTGTAGGCGGCGAAGGTCATGATGTAGGAGCCGCGATAATCCTCTAGCAGTCCGCCGAGCTCGGCCGAGCCGAGCGTGGCGTTGTAGACCGAATCGTTCTTCAGCCGTCCCAGGTCGTAGGTCGCACCGTGCCGCTTGCAGACATAGCGCGCGGCATCCGGCGTCACCTGCATCAGCCCGTAAGCCTGGGCCGGCGAGACCACCGACGGATTGAACGCGCTCTCCTGCCGGGCAATGGCGTAGACGATGCTGCGCTCGACCTCGGGGCCGATCGGCGTGAAATGCGGAATGCCATTGACGGGGTAGGCGTAGAAGTCGAACGGCAGGCCGCGGTTGAGCGCGGCCTTGCCGACCAGCAACATGCCGCGCGCATCGCTGTAGCGCTGGGTGAGCTCGCCAAGGCCGGCAAGCGCCTCGGGATCGCCGTTCTCACCCATGTCGGCGAGCATGGGCACCGCGAGCTCGCGTTCGTCGAGCTCGTAGAGCAGTTGCGCGGCGCGCACGATCTCCAGCCGCTCGGCGCCGCGCCCGCGCGGCTGGCTGTTGAGCTCGATCTGCGGCAGGCCGAGTTTTGCCCGCGCGAGCTGGCCGTAATAGCTGGTCGACTGCTCGGCCGCGCGGGCATAGGCGTTGCGCGCCTCCTGCTGGCGGCCCATCGCCTCCGCGGCACGGCCCTGCCAATAGCCGGCGCGCGCCAGCGTGGTCGGGTTGACGCTGCCGACGCCGATGCGGGCAAAATGCTGGGCGGCGGTCGCGGGGTCGTTGAGGAAGCGCAGCGCGATCCACCCGGCGGTGAACTCCTGCTCGGTCTTGTAGATGTCGCGCGAGGGCAGGGCGGCGTCGCGCGCGATCAGATAGGCACTGCGGAATTCCTCGGTGTCGATCATCTTGCGCGCCAACAGGCGCCGCTCGATCCACCATTCGTCGAGATTGTGGAGGCGACCCGGATCCTTGGGCGCGGACAGCATCAGCTGGGCGGCCTCGGCGAACTTCTCCTCCCGACGCAAGAGCTGGATCTTGCTGAAGATGAAGCCGGGATCGCTGTGCAGCTCGCGCGGCACCGCGTCGAGCAGTGCCCGCGCGTTCGGCGCCTTCTTGACCGCGGCGATGCGGGCCTTGGCGAGCGCGACATAGCCGGCGCCGAGCCGCTTTGCGGCGCGCAGCGCCGCCTCGGTCTCGCTGCCGTAGAGCAGGGTGTCCATCCGCGCCTTCTGATCGCCCGGCGTAAGCAGAGCGCCGAACTGGTCGAGCGCATTGTTCTCGGTCTCCTCCGACATCGGATCGCTGCGCCAGGCCTCGCGCACCAGCCGCTCGGCATTGGCGCGGTCACCGCGCCCCAGCATCGCCTTGGCGAGCATGAAGCGGCCCTTGGCGGAGATCGGAGACTCGTTCTCGAACCATGACCACGCGACCGAATCGTCGCGCCTGTCGTCCCACATCGCGGCCTCGAGGCGCCGGCGCAGGAAAGTCTGCGACGGCCAGCTCGGATTGGCGGAGAGGAAGGCGCGATAGCGTTCCACGCTCGCGCCGTTATCCTCGCTGCGCAGGATGATCCATTCGGCGAGCTTTCGCGCGACCGGATCCGATATGCCGGTGGCCGCATTGGTGGCGTCACCGGCCTTGCGCTTGCGCACGAGCTCGATGACGCTCTCCAGCGTGTCCTTGTCCGCTTGCGACGTCGACGACGTCGCAGCGACGGCGGCCGGGATGACCGGCTTGCGCGGCGCCGCATGCTGGCGCGTCGCAGGAGCCAGGACGGGAGCTGTAACCGGCTTGGCGGTGACAGGGGCGGTGGGTCTGACGGTGGCCGTCACCGCCGGCTCGGTCTTGGGCGGTGCGGTCTTGGGCGGTGCGGTCTTAGGCGGTGCGGTTTTGGGTGATGCGGTTTTGGCCGGCGACCCGTTCGCGGTCGGCTGTGACTTTGGCGAGGAGACTGCTGCGGCGGGTTTCGACTTGTCTTTCGCAGGTTCCTTACCAGCAGCATCCTTGGCAGGATTCTTTGCTGCGTCCTTGGCCGGGGCGCCAGCCGCACTCTTGCCCGCGCTCTTCGCTGCGTCCTTGCCGGTTCCCTTGGCTGAGGCCTTGGCTGATCCCTTGACGGGCTCCTTCGCCGCGTCCTTGGCGGCTGGCTTCGCGGTATCCTTGGCCTCCGCGGCCATCTCATTGGACTCATTGGACTTGGCGAGCGCGGCGCAGCCCACCGACAGCCCGGCCATCAGGCACACGGCCAGACCTAGGGATCGCCATGTGGCACGAGCAAAGGAGGTCACGGCGTTTGGTCGCCCCGAATCAGTGAAGTGGCTCAAGACCTAGCTGAATTTGATTGAATATGCGGAGAAAATACCAACGCCCGCTTACCTCGGTCCGATTTGCACCATCACCGCGGCAAAATCGCGGCCTAAACGCAGCCTCGCACCGAGGCGGCCCTTTTACCGCCGGGATAGACCCGATATGTATGGGGCTTGCTCTCAAGATTGCCGCGTACGGAGGAAGTCCATGGCAGCCAAGACGAAATTCCGGGGATCGTTCACCGCCTTGGTCACCCCGTTCAAGAACGGCTCGCTGGACGAGGCGGCTTTCCGCTCCCTGGTCAACTGGCAGATTTCCGAGGGGACGAACGGCCTCGTTCCGGTCGGCACCACCGGCGAGAGCCCGACGCTCAGCCATGACGAGCACAAGAAGGTCGTCGAATGGTGCATCGCTGAGGCCAAAGGCCGCGTGCCCGTCATCGCGGGAGCCGGCTCCAACTCGACCAAGGAGGCGATCGAACTCTCCCAGCACGCCGAGAAGGCGGGCGCAGACGCCGTCTTGATCGTCACGCCCTATTACAACAAGCCGACCCAGGAGGGGATGTACCAGCACTTCAAGGCGATCAACGATGCGATCGGGATTCCGATCATCATCTACAACATCCCGCCGCGCTCGGTGATCGACATGTCGGTCGACACCATGAAGCGGCTGTGGGAGCTGAAGAACATCGCCGGCGTGAAGGATGCCACAGCCAGCATGGTTCGCGTGTCGCAGCAGCGCGCGGCGATGGGCGAGGATTTCAACCAGCTCTCGGGCGAGGACGCCACCATCATCGGCTACATGGCCCATGGCGGCCATGGCTGCATCTCGGTGACCTCGAACGTGGCGCCGCGCCTGTGCTCGGAGTTCCACGCCGCCTGGCAGAAGGGTGACACCAAGTCGGCGCTCGCCATCCACGACAAGCTGATGCCGCTGCACAACAACCTCTTCATCGAGAGCAACCCGGCGCCGATCAAGTACGCGATGTCGCTGCTCGGCAAGCTGGACGAGACGTTGCGGCTGCCGATGGTTCCGGTTTCCGAGCCAACCCGCGTTGCCGTGCGCAGCGCGATGGTTCACGCCGGACTGATCAACTGACGCCTTAGGACGCCGGGGGGTCTTTCATGAGCGTCGAGGAGAAGGGCGCACGGATGCTGAAGGAGTTCCGCGAGTTCGCGATGAAGGGCAATGTCGTCGACCTCGCGGTCGGCGTCATCATCGGCGCGGCGTTCGGCGCCATCGTCAACTCGCTGGTCGGCGACGTGATCATGCCGATCATCGGTGCCGTCACCGGCGGGCTCGACTTCTCGAACTACTTCACCCCCTTGTCGGCGAAGGTCACAGCCACCAACTTAGCCGATGCGAAAAAGCAAGGCGCCGTGCTGGCTTGGGGCAGCTTCCTCACGCTGACGATCAACTTCATCATCATCGCGTTCGTGCTGTTCCTGGTGATCCGCGCCATGAACACCCTGAAGCGCAAGGACGAGGCCGCTCCGGCCGCTCCGCCAAAGCCCTCGGCCGAAGTCGAACTCCTGACCGAGATCCGCGATCTCCTCAAGAAGTGACGCGCGCGCTTCATCCGAACTGTTAGAATCCGCGCCCATCTCGATCAGGTTAACGCATCATGGCCGATAAGAACGAACGTCCGATCAAGGTCATGGCGGAGAATCGCAAGGCCCGCTTCAACTATGCGATCGAAGACACGGTCGAGGCGGGCATTGCGCTGACCGGCACCGAGGTCAAGTCGATCCGCAGCGGCAAAAGCACGATCGCGGAATCCTACGCCGATTCAAAGGACGGCGAGATCTGGCTGATCAACGCCACCATTCCCGAATATCTCCAGGGCAATCGCTTCAATCACGAGCCCAAGCGGCCGCGAAAGCTGCTGCTGCATCGCCGGCAAATCAACAAGCTGATGGGGGCGGTCGACCGCGAGGGCATGACGCTGATCCCGCTCAAGCTTTACTTCAACGAGCGCGGTCGCGCCAAATTGCAGCTCGCGGTTGCCAAGGGCAAGAAGCTGCACGACAAGCGCGAGAGCGAGAAGAAGCGCGACTGGAGTCGCGAGAAGGGCCGGCTGATGCGGGCGAGGGGATAATGCGATGAACCAGCGGAACCTACTCGAGGTCGACTGGAGCCAGATTCCGGCGCCCGCCGATGACGGCGGTGCCGCGCATCTGACTGGCATGACGCTGCCCCCGATCGGCCTGCTCGCGACCGACGACCGGTCGGTGACGCTGTCGGCGCTGCGTGGCCGGACCGTGGTGTTCGCCTATCCGCGTACCGGCGAGCCCGGCAAGATCGCGCTGGTGGACGATTGGGATATGATTCCGGGAGCGCGCGGCTGCACGCCGCAGACTTGCGCGTTCCGCGATCTGTTCGCCGAGCTGAAGGCCGCGGGCGCCGCCCATGTGTTTGGCCTCTCGACCCAGAGCAACGACTACCAGACCGAGATGGCCTCGCGCCTGCATCTGCCGTTCCCGGTGCTCTCGGACGAGAAGCTGGCGCTGACGCGCGCCTTGAGTTTGCCGACCATGGAGGTCGCAGGCCTGACGTTGATCAAGCGCCTCGCGCTGATCATCGACGACGCCAGGATCACGCATGTGTTCTATCCGGTGTTCCCGCCCGACCGGAACGCCGGCGATGTGCTCGATTGGCTGAAGGCCAATCCGGCCAACGGATCGTCCGCAAAGGTCGGATGAGTTTTGGTTGAGCCGGCGCATGCCGAGGGCGCATCTCTCCGTTGGGGAGAGGTGAACCACCGCCGGCAGGCCAGCATCAGGCCTAGTCGAGGTCGGCCTTGATCCTCGCGAACACGCTCCGGAACATGTCCGGCGTCAGCACGCCGGTGTTGGTGTTGTAGCGCGAGCAATGATAGCTGTCGTACAGCTTGAACGCGCCGGCCTGATGCACCGCGCCATGGCCGAAGGGGGCTTGCGAACCCTTCAGATTCAGCGGCTTGAGCACGCTGTCGTGCGCAATCCGCCCGAGCGCGACGATCGCGCGCAGGTTCGGCATCGTTGCCAGATTCGCCGCAAGAAACTGGCGGCAGGTGTTGATCTCGGACGGCAGTGGCTTGTTCTGCGGCGGCACGCAATGCACCGCGTTCGCGATCCGGCAGTCCACCAGCGTCAGGCCATCGTCGGGCCGCGCCTGATAGGTGCCCCTGGCAAAGCCGTATTCGACCAGCGTGGCGTAGAGCAGGTCGCCGGCGTAATCGCCGGTGAACGGCCGTCCCGTGCGGTTGGCGCCCTGCATTCCCGGCGCGAGGCCCACGATCAAAAGGCGCGCCTTGATGTCGCCGAAGGGCGCAACCGGCGCATTGTGCCAGGATGGCTCACGCGCGCGGTTCGCCTCGCGAAAGGCGACCAGGCGCGGACAGAGCGGACAGTCACGGTCGGGGACGGTGAGAGGCTGGCGGTTTGACCGGGCCGCCTCACTCCTCGAAGTCGTCATCGCCCCTCGGCGCCATCGTCGTTGCGCGCTGGAGGAATTGCGGGGCGTGGTGGCGTTCGCCACGCTCGCCGCGGTCACGCGGGGCGGGGCGTTCGGACGGATCGCGGCCGAGCTTGGATTGCAGCTCGACGAGGTCGGTGAAGACGTCGGCCTGGCGGCGCAGCTCGTCGGCGATCATCGGCGGCTGGCTGGCGATGGTGGAGATCACCGTGACCCGTACGCCGCGGCGCTGCACCGCCTCGACCAGGGAGCGGAAGTCGCCGTCGCCCGAGAACAGCACCATCTGGTCGATGTGCTCGGCGAGCTCCATGGCGTCCACCGCGAGCTCGATGTCCATGTTGCCCTTCACCTTGCGGCGGCCGGAGGCGTCGATGAATTCCTTGGTCGCCTTGGTGACGACGGTGTAGCCGTTGTAGTCCAGCCAGTCGATCAACGGGCGGATCGAGGAGTATTCCTGGTCTTCGATGATGGCCGTGTAATAGAACGCCCGCAACAATGTCCCGCGGCTCTGAAACTCCTTCAGCAGGCGCTTGTAGTCGATGTCGAAGCCCAGAGTTTTCGCCGTCGCGTACAGATTGGCCCCATCGATGAAGAGCGCGATCTTGTTGGTAGGAGAAGGTGACATTCAGTTGCTCGCGTAGTGTTCGAGATTGATCGTTTTTTGTTGGCGCGGGGACAGCAAGCCGCGCGGTTCTAAAGTGGCGCTGAGACCCGTCGAAACCGCAAATCCGGAGAAGTCGGGGCAATCAAGGTATAGTTATGGCGGACTCGCATACACTCGGGGCCGCCCCTGTTGGCAGCCCGGGGAAAACCACCCGTCCCAGCCCCAATGTGGGGTTAGCAGAGCCGTTTGGCGAGGCCAAATTACAAATTGGCCTTGCGAAACCGTCCCGGCCCCTATAACTAGCCCCAATCATCCACATCTTTTCGTCCCACCCACAACGGAGCGACAGTCCATGGCTCGCGTCACCGTAGAAGATTGTATCGACAAGGTCGACAACCGGTTTGACTTGGTCCTGCTGGCTGCCCACCGTGCCCGCATGATCTCGTCCGGCTCACAACTAACGGTTGACCGCGATAACGACAAGAACCCTGTTGTGTCTTTGCGCGAAATTGCCGAGACGACGATTTCGCCGGAGGATCTCCGCGAGGAGCTGGTGCACTCGCTCCAGAAGTTCGTCGAGGTGGATGAGCCCGAGCCGGATACCGTGCCGCTGATCGGTTCCGCAGGTGCCAGCGTCGATGCGGACGACACCGAGGTCGCCGTGGAGCGCATGACCGAGGAGGAGCTTCTGAAGGGCCTGGAAGGCCTCGCTCCGCCCGAGGAGCAGCCCGAGGAAGACGAGTAATTCCTCAGTCGCGATCATCGACTTCTTGTGATCTTATCAAAGGCCCGAACCGTCGTTCGGGCCTTTGCTTTTGTTGACCTTTTCGTGGTTACCATAGCGTTGCCGGTTGGCGCTGCGCCCGGTCAGCGAATAGATCGGACACAAGCGCGATCGGGGCGAGGATGTATACAACGGGCCGGGTCAGGCCCGTTTGAAGGCAGGACGGAATGGTATATCGGCGTCGCAGATCCACGCAGATGCAGGCTGCAACCGAATCGGTTGCCGTAGCCCCGACTGCGCCGGTCGCGCGCCCGGCCCGCCCCCGCGCGCGCATGATGCGTCAGTATGACCTCGTCGAACGGGTCAGATCCTACAATCCCAACACCAACGAAGACCTGCTGAATCGCGCCTATGTCTACGCCATGAAGGCGCATGGTTCGCAGACCCGTGCCTCGGGCGACCCCTATTTCTCGCATCCGCTCGAAGTGGCGGCGATTCTCACCGACCTGAAGCTCGACGACGCCACCATCGTGGCCGCGCTGCTCCACGATACGATCGAGGACACCGAGGCGACGCGGGCCGAGATCGACCAGATCTTCGGACCCGAAATCGGCGCGCTGGTCGAGGGCCTGACCAAGCTGAAGCGGCTCGAGCTGGTCTCGCGGGAGGCTAAGCAGGCCGAGAACCTGCGCAAATTGCTGCTGGCGATCGCCGATGATGTCCGCGTGCTTCTGGTCAAGCTCGCCGATCGCCTCCACAACATGCGCACGCTGGACTTCGTGCCGACGGAATCGCGCCGGCGCATCGCCGAGGAGACGCTCGACATCTACGCGCCGCTGGCGGGGCGCATGGGCATGCAGGAAATGCGCGAGGAGCTGGAGGATCTGTCCTTCCGCACCCTCGATCCCGAAGCCTATTCGGTCGTGATGCAGCGGCTCGACGCACTCGCCGAGCGCAACCGCAATCTGATCGGCGAGATCGAGGACCAGCTCTCCAACAATCTGCGCCACAGGGGCCTCGGGGCGCGGGTCTATGGCCGCCGCAAGAAGCCTTTCTCGATCTGGACCAAGATGGAGCGCAAATCGGTCGGTTTCGAGCAATTGTCCGACATCTTCGGCTTTCGCCTCGTGGTCAGCGACATCGAGGCCTGTTATCGCGCGCTCGGGATCGTCCACACCACCTGGCCGGTCGTGCCGGGACGCTTCAAGGACTACATCTCGACGCCGAAGCAGAACGACTACCGCTCGATCCACACCACGGTGATCGGCCCCGGTAACCAGCGCGTCGAGCTCCAGATCCGCACCGAGGCGATGGACCAGATCGCCGAGCGCGGCATTGCCGCGCACGTCTTCTACAAGGAAGGCGTGGGCTCGCCGACCGAATTCCTCAAGCGCGAGTCCAACGCGTTCGCCTGGCTGCGCCACACCATCGGAATTCTCTCCGAGAGCGCCAATCCCGAGGAATTCCTCGAGCACACCAAGCTCGAGCTGTTCCACGACCAGGTGTTCTGCTTCACCCCCAAGGGCAAGCTGATCGCGCTGCCGCGCCACGCCAACGTGATCGACTTCGCCTATGCGGTGCACACCGACGTCGGCAACAGCGCGGTCGGCTGCAAGATCAACGGCAAGTTCGCGCCGCTGTCCTCGGAGCTCCAGAACGGCGATGAGGTCGAGGTGCTGACTTCGGAAGCGCAATCCGCGCCGCCGTCGGCCTGGGAAACGCTCGCCGTCACCGGCAAGGCGCGTGCCGCGATCCGCCGCGCCACGCGCACCGCGGTGCGCGATCAATATGTCGGCCTCGGCCGGCGCATCGTCGAGCGCCTGTTCGAGCGCGCCAAGATCGAATACGCCGACGACAAGCTTAAGGGCGCGCTGCCGCGGCTCGCGCGCACCTCGATCGAGGACGTCATGGCGGCGGTGGGCCGCGGCGAGATCAAGGCGTCCCACGTCGCGCGTGCGATGTACCCGGACTACAAGGAGGAGCGTATCGCGCGCTACGGGGGCAAGAAGGGGCTGGCCGCCAAGCTCAAGGAGAAATCCTTGGAACCGCGCAGCCCGGTTGCGATCCCGATCCGCGGCATCAATTCCGACCTTCCGGTGAAGTTCGCTCCGAACGGCGGCGCCGTGCCCGGGGATCGCATCGTCGGCATCGTCACGCCGGGCGAGGGCATCACGATCTATCCGATCCAGGCGCCGGCCCTGAAGGATTTCGAGGAGGAGCCGGAGCGCTGGCTCGACGTCCGCTGGGACATCGAGGATTCCGCGCCGCAGCGCTTCCCGGCCCGCATCAAGGTGGAGAACGTCAACGAACCCGGCGCATTGGCGCAGATCGCGACCGTGATCGCCGAGCACGACGGCAACATCGACAACATCAGCATGCAGCGCCGCTCGCCTGACTTCACGGAGACGACGATCGATCTCGAAGTCTACGATCTGAAGCACCTGAGCGCGATCCTGGCCCAGCTGCGCGCCAAGGCGGTGGTCGCCAAAGTCGAACGTGTTAATGGATAATGCTTGTCGTTGCGGGGCTTGACCCGGCAACCCATCTCTTCAAAGAAGATGGATGCGCGGGTCGAGCCCGCGCATGACGAGTTGGAAAATGTCACTTCGCGAGTCCTGAAATGCCCGCACCTCCGCTCCGCCTCGGCGTCAATATCGATCACGTCGCAACCGTGCGTAACGCGCGCGGCGGCCGCCATCCCGATCCGGTGCGCGCCGCGCTGCTCGCGATCGAGGCCGGCGCCGACGGCATCACCGCACATTTGCGCGAAGATCGCCGGCATATCCGCGACGAGGACATGGCGCGCCTGAAGGCGGAGATCTCCAAGCCCCTCAATTTCGAGATGGCCGCGACTGACGACATGATGCGGATCTCGCTCGCCACCAAGCCGCACGCAGTGTGCCTCGTGCCGGAGCGGCGCCAGGAGGTGACGACCGAAGGTGGGTTGGATGCGGTCGGTCAGCACAACGCGCTCAGGCCCTATATCGCACGGCTGAACGATGCCGGCATCCGGGTCTCGCTGTTCATAGCCGCGGATCCCGCCCAGATTGAGATGGCGGCACGGCTGCGCGCGCCCGTGATCGAGATCCACACCGGCGCCTGGTGCGACGCCGTCGTCGACGGCCACACCGACAAGGCCGAGGCCGAATGGCAGCGGATCGTGGCCGGGGCAAAGCTCGCCAAGGATGCGGGGCTCGAGGTCCACGCCGGGCACGGGCTGGACTATGCGACGGCAGAGACGATCGCGGCCCTTCCTGAGATCATGGAGCTCAATATCGGCTACTACATGATCGGCGAAGCGCTGTTCGTGGGCCTGGCCGAGACCGTGCGCAGGATGCGCGCGGCGATGGACCGCGGCCGGAGCCGGGCATGATCATCGGCATCGGCTCCGACCTGATCGACATCACCCGCGTTGCCAAGGTGATCGAGCGCCATGGCGAGCGCTTCCTCGACCGGATCTTCACTGCGGCCGAGCGGGCCAAGGCGGAACGCCGCGCCAAGAATGACAAGATGGTGGTGGCGACCTACGCCAAACGCTTCGCCGCCAAGGAGGCCTGCTCCAAGGCGCTCGGCACTGGCATCAGGCGCGGGGTGTGGTGGCGCGACATGGGGGTGGTCAACCTGCCGGGCGGGCGGCCGACCATGCAACTGACCGGCGGCGCCTTGGCCCGGCTCCAGGCTCTGACGCCGGAGGGGTTCGAGGCGCGGATCGACGTTTCGATCACCGACGACTGGCCGCTGGCGCAGGCCTTTGTCATCATTTCCGCCGTCCCCCTGGCGAAGCTCTGACGCCCTCCGTTCAATTTTATAATTCGTACGTAAAATCAATGTCTTATTCAGTTTTGATGCGATCCTTGATTGCGTGGCCTCCGACAACCGTCTAAAAGTCCGCCAACGCAAATCAGCTTGGGCGAATTCGGCTTTACGCCGGAATTGGCCCTCACTATCAGAATCAGGACAATCTCCATGGGCCGCGAAGCAATGGGCTGTTCGCGCCAGGAGGGCGCTCTGTGACCGGCGGCCGGAATTGAGAGAGCAATGAGCGTGACTTCAGGAACGAAATCTGAGAGCGGCGTCGGTGAAACGATCCGGGTCGTCATTCACGCTCTCCTGATCGCGCTGGTGATCCGCACCTTCCTGTTTCAGCCCTTCAATATTCCCTCCGGCTCGATGAAGGCGACGTTGCTGGTCGGCGACTACCTGTTCGTCTCGAAATATTCCTACGGCTACAGCCACTATTCGATTCCGCTCTCGCCGCCGCTGTTCTCGGGGCGGATCTGGGGCTCGGATCCGAACCGCGGCGACATCGTCGTGTTTCGCCTTCCGAAGGACGATTCCACCGACTACATCAAGCGCGTGATCGGTCTTCCCGGCGACCGCATCCAGATGCGGGACGGGCTGCTCTACATCAACGACACGCCCGTCGAACGGCAGCGCATGAGCGAATATGTCGGCGAGGACCCCTGCGGCTCGGAAGGCGGCGGCATCTCCCGGGTGAAGCGCTGGAAGGAGACGCTGCCGAACGGCGTGTCCTACGAGACGCTGGACTGCGCCGACAACGGCTACATGGACAACACCAACGTCTACACGGTGCCGCCCGGTCACTTCTTCATGATGGGCGACAACCGCGACAACTCCACCGACAGCCGCTTCCTCGGCCAGGTCGGCTACGTGCCAAAGGAGAATTTGATCGGCCGCGCCCAGATGATCTTCTTCTCCATCGCTGAAGGCGAGCATGCCTGGACGTTCTGGCGCTGGCCGTGGGCGGTGCGCTGGAATCGCTTCTTCAAAATCGTCCGATGAAAGACGAAGCCAAGGACATCGCGACCCAGCCGATCGAGGCGCAAGCGGGCCCCGAAGGGGAAGCTGCGGCCAAAACGCCTGCAAACAAGACGACTGCGAAGAAGAAGCGGGCGCGGAGCAGCAAGGCCAAGGGCATGGATGCGAATGCGGCGCTCGAGGCGCGCATCGGCCACAGCTTCACGGACTCGAACCTCTTGATGCAGGCGATCACGCATGTCTCGGCATTGAAGTCCGGGCGCAAGCGCGGCGACAGCTATCAGCGGCTGGAATTCCTCGGCGATCACGTGCTCGGGCTCGTCGTCTCCGACATGCTCTATCATGCCTTCCCGAACGCCGATGAAGGTGAGCTGTCCAAGCGTCTTGCCGAGCTCGTGCGCAAGGAAAGCTGCGCCGACGTCGCCAAGTCGCTCGGTCTGCTCGACGACATCAAGCTGGGCTCGGTCGGTCCCAGCGCCGACGCGCGCCTGCGCAAGTCGGTGCTGGGCGACATTTGCGAGGCCGTGATCGGTGCCATCTACCTCGACGGCGGCCATGCGGCAGCAGCCGAATTCGTCAAGCGCAACTGGACCGAGCGGATGCACAAGCCGCGCCGTCCCTTGCGCGATCCCAAGACCGTGTTGCAGGAATGGGCGCAGGGCAAGGGGCTGCCGACCCCTGTTTACCGCGAGGTCGAGCGCACCGGCCCGCATCACGATCCGCAGTTCCGTGTCGCGGTCGATCTGCCGGGGCTGGCGCCGGCCGAGGGCATCGGCGGCAGCAAGCGCGCGGCCGAGAAGGTGGCAGCTTCAGTGATGATCGAACGCGAAGGCGTTGGCGGCGGCAATGACGGCTGAAGCAAGCGGCGAGGCGCCCACTGCGACGCGCTGCGGCTTCGTCGCACTGATCGGCGCACCGAACGTCGGCAAGTCCACGCTGGTCAACGCGCTGGTCGGGGCCAAGGTCACGATCGTTTCGCGCAAGGTGCAGACTACGCGCGCGTTGATCCGCGGCATCGTCATCGAGAACAACGCGCAAATCATCCTGGTCGACACGCCCGGCATCTTCTCACCGAAGCGCCGGCTCGACCGCGCGATGGTTTCGACCGCATGGAGCGGAGCGCATGACGCCGACCTCGTCTGCGTACTGCTGGACGCCAAAACCGGGATCGACGAGGAGGCCGAGGCGATCCTCGCCAAGGCAGCCAGCGTCAATCACGAGAAGATCCTGGTCATCAACAAGGTCGATCTCGTCCAGCGCGAGAAGCTGCTGGCGCTGGCCCAGGCCGCCAACGAGCGCATGAAGTTCGCGCGGACGTTCATGATCTCGGCGATCTCAGGCGACGGCGTCGACGACATCCGCAAGACGCTCGCGGACATGGTGCCGCCGGGCCCGTTCCTCTATCCCGAGGACCAAATGTCGGACGCACCGATGCGGCAGCTGGCGGCCGAGATCACGCGCGAGAAGATCTATCAAAAGCTGCATCAGGAGTTGCCTTACCAGTCCACGGTCGAGACCGACAAGTGGGAGGAGCGCAAGGACAAGTCGGTGCGCATCGAGCAGACGATCTTCGTCGAGCGCGAAAGCCAGCGCAAGATCGTGCTCGGCAAGGGCGGCGCCACCATCAAGTCGATCGGCGCAGATTCGCGGAAAGAGCTGATGCAGATCCTGGACGTGCCGGTGCATCTGTTCCTGTTCGTCAAGGTGCGCGAGAACTGGGGCGACGATCCAGATCGCTACCGCGAGATGGGCCTGGATTTCCCCAAGGAATAACCAAGACAAGATCGGTTTCCGATGAGCGTGCCCAGCAATGTCAGGCGCTTCGAAGCGCTGCTCTATGCGTCGTTGATGCTGGATGCCCTTTCGGTTGCCGTGCAGGACCGTACGCCGAATGCCGAGGTGACCGAGCAGATGATCATGACGGCGACGCTGCTCGCCGGCGGCATGATTCTGCTGCTGGTCCATTTCGTCTGGCTCGCCGCGCGCTGGCGCAAGAACTGGCCGCGCTGGGTGCTGGCGGCAGCGCTCGTGCTGTCGGTGATCTCGCTCGGACAGATCATCGGCGAGAAGGGCATGGAGCTCGACAGCGCCATCGAGATCGTCTCCTGCGCGCTGACGACCATGGGCCTGTACTTCTCCTTCACCGGCGACGCTCAGGGCTGGTTCAACGCGTGAAGCCCCGTGTCCCGGACAAGGTGAGCGCGTCAGCGCTGCGCCGCAGAGCCGCGACACGGGGAGCGCGCGGAGAGATGGGCCCCGGCTCGGCAACACGTCGCTTGCGCGCCGCGTTTTGTCCGGGGCACGAGTGCGTGCGAGAGGCACCGGAATCCTGTAATATTCCCCCATGGAATGGACCGACGAAGGCATCGTGCTGGGGGTGCGGCGGCATGGCGAGTCTAGCGCCATCGTCGAGTTGTTGACGCGCGCGCACGGCCGGCATCTGGGCCTCGTGCGCGGCGGGGCCAGCTCGCGGATGCGGCCGCTGCTGCAACCCGGAAACAGCGTCAGTGCAGTGTGGCGGGCACGGCTCGACGAGCATCTCGGGACCTATACGATCGAGGGATTGAAGCTGCGCGCGGCGACGCTGCTGGCCTCGTCCCACGGCGTTTATGGCGTCACCCATCTCGCCTCGATCGCGCGGCTCTTGCCGGAGCGCGATCCGCACGAAGACATCTTTGCGCTGCTCGAACATTCGCTGGATGATTTCGACGATATCGGCAGCGCCGCCGTGCATTTGATCCATTTCGAGCTGGCGATGCTCGCCGAGCTGGGTTTCGGACTGGCGCTGGACAACTGCGCGGTGACCGGGGAGACCACGGACCTGATCTATGTCTCGCCGAAATCCGGCGGCGCGGTGTCGCGCGGCGCGGGCGAGCCGTGGCGCGATCGGCTGTTGCGTCTGCCGCCGTTCCTGCGGCATGGCGAGACCGCGAGCGATCTCACCGAGCAGGATCTCCAGGACGGCTTCCGGCTGACCGGCCTGTTCCTGCTGCGCCACGTGCTGGAGCCGCGCGGGCAGGGCCATTCCGATGCGCGGGCCGGCTTCATCAATGCCTTGATGCGACAGCAGGCGAGAGCGGCGATTTTCGCGCCATGAGTCATCGCGATTCTGCATTGCTGCTTTGCGGGCTCCTGCGGAACCAAATCGGACCAGTCGAGTTCGCTTTCAGGTTCCACACAGGGGGGACAGCCTAAATGTTGATCAGGGGCTTCGCCTTGTCCGCGGCGCTGCTTGCGTTTGCGCCCGATGCAGTTGCCGGCGAGCAGCAACCTGGCGTATTTCGCCGGGCGTCCTGCACGCTCGTCCGATATTATGTGGCGAAATATTCCGCTGCCGCCGCAGAGACATGGGCACGGTCCCATGGTGCGACTGAGGCCGAGATCGAGGCGGCCCGCCGCTGCTTGACCAATGCGCCGGCGCCTGCCCAAGCGCCGGGTCAAGCCAAGACCCAGACGTTCACGGCCGGCTGGGCGGGCCAGTAGGCCACCCACAGGGGACCACTCGATCCTTGCCCGATTCGCTCCCACGGTTTAACCGGGCGGCATGGGAAAACGAATCGTTCCGCCGGAAGAACCGGCCGAAATCCATGAGGTGCCGCTGCGTGATGCGCTCGAAGAGCGCTATCTCGCCTATGCGCTGTCGACCATCATGCACCGTGCGCTGCCGGACGCGCGCGATGGCCTGAAGCCGGTGCACCGGCGCATCCTCTACGGCATGCGGCTGCTCCGCCTCGACCCCGGTACGGGCTTCAAGAAGTCGGCAAAGATCGTCGGCGATGTGATGGGCTCGTTCCATCCGCACGGCGACCAGGCGATCTACGACGCCATGGTCCGTCTCGCGCAGGATTTCTCCTCGCGCTATCCGCTGGTCGACGGCCAGGGCAATTTCGGCAATATCGACGGCGATAATCCGGCCGCCTACCGCTACACCGAAGCGCGCATGACCGACGTCGCGCGGCTTCTGCTCGAAGGCATCGACGAGGACGGCGTCGAATTCCGCGCCAATTACGACGGCCAGTCGAAAGAGCCCGTCGTGCTGCCCGGCGGTTTTCCGAACCTGCTCGCCAACGGCGCGCAGGGCATCGCGGTCGGCATGGCGACCTCGATTCCGCCGCACAACGCCGCCGAGCTTTGCGATGCGGCGCTGCATCTGATCGAGAAGCCCGACGCGAAATCCAAGGCGTTGTTGAAGTGGGTCAAGGGCCCGGATTTCCCGACCGGCGGCATCTGCGTCGATTCCAAGCAGGCCATCGCCGAAGCCTACACGACCGGCCGCGGCTCGTTCCGTGTTCGCGCCAGGTGGCAGCAGGAAGAGGGCGCACGCGGCACCTGGGTCGTCGTCGTCACCGAGATTCCGTATCTGGTGCAGAAGTCGCGGATGGTCGAGAAGATCGCCGAGCTGCTCGACCAGAAGAAGTTGCCGTTGGTAGGCGAGGTCCGCGACGAATCTGCCGAGGACGTTCGCCTCGTCATCGAGCCGAAGTCGAAGAACGTCGACCCGGCGCTGATGATGGAATCGCTGTTCCGCCTGACCGAGCTCGAAAGCAAGATTCCGCTGAACCTCAACGTGCTGGTCAAGGGCCGCATCCCCAAGGTGGTCGGCCTTGCCGAAGCGTTGCGCGAATGGCTCGACCATCTGCGCGACGTGCTGATCCGGCGCAGCAACTACCGCAAGGCGCAGATCGAGCACCGATTGGAAGTGCTCGGTGGCTTCCTGATCGCCTATCTGAACATCGACAAGGTGATCAAGATCATCCGCACCGAGGATGAGCCGAAGCCCGAGCTGATGAAGGCGTTCAAGCTCACCGAGGTTCAGGCGGAAGCCATCCTCAACATGCGCCTGCGCTCCTTGCGCAAGCTCGAGGAGATGGAGATCCGCACCGAGGACAAGAACCTCCGCGCCGAGCTCAAGGGCATCAACGCGGTACTCGCCTCCGAAGCCGAGCAGTGGAAGAAGGTCGGCGAGCAGGTCGGCAAGGTCCGCGACATGTTCGGACCGAAGACGCCGCTCGGCAAGCGCCGCACCACCTTTGCCGACGCGCCCGAGCACGACCTCGCCGCGATCGAGGAGGCCTTCGTCGAGCGTGAGCCGGTCACCGTCGTCGTCTCCGACAAGGGCTGGATCCGTACCATGAAGGGACATGTCGAGGATCTCTCGGGCCTCGCCTTCAAGCAGGACGACAAGCTCGGCTTCGCCTTCTTCGCCGAGACGACCTCGAAGCTCTTGCTGTTCGCCACCAACGGCAAGTTCTACTCGCTCGATGTCGCCAAGCTGCCGGGCGGGCGCGGTCACGGCGAGCCGATCCGCCTGTTCATCGACCTCGAGCAGGAGGCGGCACCCGTCGCGCTGTTCGTCCACAAGGGCGGGCGCAAGTTCCTGGTCGCGAGCCACGAGGGCCAGGGCTTCGTCGTCAACGAGGACGATTGCGTCGGCACCACCAAGAAGGGCAAGCAGGTCCTCAACGTCGACATGCCGAACGAGGCGCGCGCGATCACCGAAGTGGTCGGCGACACCGTCGCCGTCATCGGCGAGAACCGCAAGATGCTGGTCTTCCCGCTTGAGCAGGTGTCCGAGATGGCGCGCGGCCGCGGGACGCGGTTGCAGAAGTACAAGGACGGCGGCCTCTCCGACGTCGCTGTCTTCGACGCCAAGGCAGGCCTGACCTGGAAGGACTCCGCGGGCCGCGAATTCTCCGCGAGCATGAAGGAGCTTGCCGAGTGGCAGGGCAATCGCGGTGATGCCGGCCGCCTGCCGCCGAAGGGTTTCCCGAAGTCGAACAAGTTCGGCCGGGTAATCGGGTAGGGGCGGCTCTCACCAACGATGTCATGCCCCGGCTCGACCGGGCATCCAGTACGCCGCGGCTTCTCCGTATGCGTCGCTGTCGCTGGAATATTGGGTCGCCCGGTCGAGCCGGGCGACGACAGCGAGAGTGTGGCGCGCACCCGTCTCCACATCGTCATCGCGAGCGTATGGATTTGCTTCGCTGCGCTCGCAATGACGAGAGGCGATGGCGCTGCTCTCCAACTGGCATTGAGTACCCCGCGAACGCGTAGCAGATAGTCCCGAGTGCATACGTGCGGGCACGAACATTGCTTTTTCCTGGCGACTGCAAACGGCTGGTGAAAAGGCAAACACATCCCAATGTTCAAACTGAAGGCTTTCATTGCGGCGCTGTTCGGTCTCGCGCTGGCGGCTGCGCCCGCGCATGCGGCGGGCAATCTGGTCGCGGTGCTCGAGGCGGAAATCGTCACACTCGATCCGCATTTCTCCACGGCCTATATTTCGCGCACGTTCGGCTACATGGTGTTCGACACGCTGTTTGCGAAGGATTCCAAGGGCGACATCAAACCGCAGATGGTGCAGGACTGGAAAGTCTCGCCCGATGGCTTGACCTACACGTTCACGCTGCGCGACGGTTTGAAATGGCATGACGGCCAGCCGGTCACATCTGTCGATTGCGTGGCCTCGCTACGTCGCTGGGGCACCCGCAGCGCACTCGGCCGTCGCATTTTCGCGATCACGGCCTCGCTCGAAGCGACCGATGCGAAAACCTTCGTGCTGACGCTGAAGGAGCCGTCCGGGCTCGTCATCGACGCGCTCGGCAATCCGGTCAGCCCGGTCGCCTTCATGATGCCCGAGCGCATCGCGAAAACGCCTGGCGACCAGCGGATCACCGAGATCATCGGCTCCGGTCCGTTCGTCTACAGCAAGGCCGAGCACCGCACCGGCGACCGCATGATCCTGAAGAAATTCGCCGACTATGTGCCGCGTCCCGAACCCGCCGACTTCCTCGCCGGCGGCAAGCGCGTCAACATCGATACGCTGGAGATCCGCGTCATTCCCGATGGCGCGACGGCGGCCTCCGCGCTGCAGGCCGGCGAAGTCGATTTCATGCAATACGCGCCGTTCGATCTGTTGCCGCAGCTGGAGAAGAACTCGCGGGTCAACGTCGTCAATTTCACCGGCGGCAACATGTTCGCGGGCGCCTATCGCCTCAATGCCGCATCGAAACCGTTCGACGATCCCGAGATCCGCCGCGTGCTGTGGAAGCTGGTGGACCAGCGCGAAGTGCTGGATGCACTCGGCTTGGACGCCAAATACGCCACGCCGTGCGCGACGTTCTTCACCTGCGGTACCACCTATGAAAACAAGGCCGGCACGGAAGCGGCGGCAAAGCCCTCGATCGAAGCGGCGAAGACTGCGCTGAAGGCGACCAAATACGCCGGCGAGCCTGTGATCGTCATGGAGGCCAACGATCTCGAAGCCCCGCGCGTCTCGGCGCAGGTGCTGGCCGAGAGGTTGAAGGCTGCCGGGTTCAACGTCGATCTGCAGGTGATGGACTGGGCGAGCGTGCTGGCGCGCCGTGCCAAGAAGGAGGGCTGGAGCGTCTATGGCGTTCACGCCGGCGGCTTTGATCTGGGCTCGCCGCTGACCAACGTCATGGTCGCCTTCAACTGCGCCGATTTCACCGGTTGGCAGTGCGATGCGCGCATCACCCCTCTGATGGAAGCCTTCGCCAAGGCGCCGGCCGAGGCGGACCGCAAGAAGATCGCGGGCGAGATCCAGGCCGTCATGTACGATCAGGCGCCCGCAATTCCGTGGGGCCAGTTCGCTCAGCCGGCCGCCTATCGCGCGACTTTGCGCGGTCTGATACCGTCCGCCATCCCGGTGTTCTGGAACATTGAGAAATAACGCGATGTACGATGTCATTGTTGTCGGCGGCGGCTCCGCCGGTGCTGCTGTTGCGGCACGGCTCTCCGAGGATCCGGCACGGCGCGTCCTGCTGCTCGAAGCGGGGCGCGACTGGCGCGCTGATGATGCGCCCTGGGAGGTGAGGACGCCGAACCCGATCCCGATCATCCAAGGCGCGAATACCAGGAGAAATGGCAATGGCCCGATCTGCTGACGCGCCGTGTGGCTGGGCAGGAGCCGCGCTTCTATTGGCGGGGCAAGGGGTTGGGCGGCTCGTCGATGATGAACGGCCAGATTGCAATCCGCGGCGTTGCGGATGCCTTCGACGAATGGGCGGCCAATGGCTGCACCGGCTGGTCGGCCAGGGAGGTGATGCCGCTCTTCTCGGTGATCGAGGACGATCTGGAGTTCGGCGATGCCGACCGCCACGGACGCGGCGGGCCGTTGCCGGTCTACCGCGCGCCGCCGGAGACATGGGGCCCGATCGATCGCGGCCTGCGCGACGCGGCGCTGGCGAGCGGCTATCCCTGGTGCGCGGACCTCAACGGTCCTGATGGCGAGGGCGTCGCCTGCTATCCCATCAACAGCCGCGACAGTCGCCGCATCACCACCAATGAGGGCTATCTCGAGCCCGCGCGCGGTCGCGCCAATCTGGAGATCCGCGGGCACGCGCTGGTCGATCGCGTGCTGATCAGCGACGGAGGGGCAACCGGACTCCGCGTTCATATCGAGGGGCAGGGCACCCACGAGATCAGCGCGCGCCAGATCGTGCTGTGCGCCGGCGCCATTCACAGTCCTGCGATCCTGCTGCGCTCGGGCATCGGACCAGCGCAAGAGTTGAAGGCGATGGGGATTGCGGTCGCGCGCGACCTGCCGGTCGGCCGCCACTTCTTCGATCACCCGCTGTTTCGCGCCACGATCCAGCTGCGGGAGGAGCTTCGTCCCACCGATCCCGATACGCGCCACACCAATTGCTGCGTGACCTATTCCTCGGGCCTCGCCGATGGCGGCAAGCGCGACATGATCCTGATCGCGTTCAATCACCGTGGCATCGGTAATCCCGGGGCGATCGGCGCAGGGCTGTTCAACGCGTATTCGCGTGGGACGCTGAAGCTCGTCTCGACTGATCCTGCGATCGATCCTGTCGTCGAGGAGAACATGTTGGCTGATCCCCGCGACATGTTGCGGATGATGGATGCGGTGAAGCGCCTCGCCGTGATCACCTCGCAGCCGGCGCTCGTCAACATCGCCGATTGGATCCGGCTCGCCGACACGGACCTGACGCTGCCGAAGGCCGCCAGCCTGCCAGACCACGAACTCGACGCGGTGCTGCGGCGAGAGACCGGCGACATCCAGCACGCCGCCGGCAGCTGCCGCATGAGCGGCGTTGGCGATGCCGACGGCGTGGTCAATCCCGATGGCACCGTGAAAGGGATCAGCGGCCTGCGCGTCGCCGACGCCTCGATCATGCCGTCCGATTGCCGCGCCAACACCCATTTCACGACGGTGGTGATCGGAGAAGCGATCGCGCGGATGATGATGCGGTAGCAGAATCGAGTGAGGCGCAAGCCATAACAACACCGTCATTGCGAGCGCAGCGAAGCAATCCAGAGTCTTTCCGCGGAGGGCTTCTGGATTTGCTTCGTCGCAAGGGCTCCTCGCAATGACGGAGCAAGGGGCGAGGCCATCGCTCGCTACACTCTTCAAACAGCAGACAAACGTTCGCCTTCTCGCGGCGCAGCTCGCCCGAGTTTTGCTCCGTGTGCCGCCCTCGCAAAGACAAGGGGTCAGGGAAGGCCGGGCGCCGGCTGGCACCCGCAAGTCCGTGCGCTACGAAAAATGCACACGGGGTGGACCACAGGTGTTGCCGGATCGCCCGGCCTTCCCTGCGCGATTGGTTTTAACGGTGTCCTTCGTGCTCTCCTCGGGGAGCGATGCACTATTGCCCCCGTCGCCTTGCGGATCACTGATGTGCGGACCCGGTTGGGCTGCAGGCATCACCGCAGGACTTGACGCACAGACCCCGGGCGTCAGGACCACACGACTTCTCCGTCCGCGCACGTCCTCGCTGGGAATCCGAGGGGTGGCGTGTGCTCGCCCCCGAAGCCATGCGAAGACGCTGTCGGCGCCGTGTCGTTCGCGCGGAAAGGCAATTGCTCACGGTGTCCCGCCCTGCAATGTCTTCTACGCCCGACGCCGTCGCGTCCATCGCTGCCCGGCCCGCGGTTCGTGACGATCGCGATCCGCCCCTTGTCTCGGGCCAGGGTGTCTTTGCATGTACGACAAATCCGAATTTCGGTAAAGTGGAATATTTTTCGGGGTGAGGCTTGACAGGCGATGTGGCGGAATTGATCGGCTGCGTTGCCCGACGGGCGGGCGGCCTCAGCGCGCGCCTCGTCCTTCGAAACGGCGTTTACGCGCCTCCTCAGGATGAGGCTAATTGGCGTGAGTGCCCGTTGAAACTGCTGCCGCACGCTCCGCCCTCATCCTGAGGAGCCCGCCCAAAGCAGGCGTCTCGAAGGATGGCTGCAGGGGGAAACCGGTCAAATGCGATTGCCCTTGAGGACGGGGTAGATGGGAAGTGACCGGTCCGTAGTTAAAGCAACGCTGATGACCTATATGACACACGAGCGACCCGATGTGTTATTCGCGGCCAGTCCACGGAGCCAAGTCTCGTGTCGTCTGTTCTCCGATCGCCGACAGTCGAAGAGCTGCCAATGCTCTCGGCTTTGTGCATGAGGTCGAAAGCTGTGTGGGGCTATGGCGACGACTTCATGAGAGCCTGTCGGAGCGAGCTCACCATTAAAGCGTGTGAATTGCAATCAAGCTCAATCGCGGTGGCGGAAGAGAGCGGCAAAATTGTCGGCGTTGCCCAAGTCAAGGTAGATGGAAGCGAGGCCGATTTATTGAAGCTGTTCGTCGAGCCGATGATGCTTCGCGGCGGCGTAGGAACAAGGCTGCTCCGCTGGGCCTCCAGTCAAGCAAAGTCGATGGGTGCTCGTCGCTTGGTGATCGAAGCCGACCCAGAGGCCGCACCTTTCTATCGACGAATGGGTGCCAAAGATTGTGGCTTTTCTCCTTCCGGCTCAATACCCGGTAGGATGCTTCCCAGACCTGTCATCGAGCTGAAACAAGTGTGAGGTCGCTTGTCGGCTCCAAGCCGCCATGCAGCCCTGTGGGCTTCAATGTCGCCTTCCGACAGCAAACCGGACGCGACGAACCTATGACTCCTTCGCCGCTAGATCACCCCCACCATCCGCAGCGCCACTCCCGCCGCGCAGCTTCCCGCCAGCACGGTGAGCATCCCCAGCTTGAACCGGAAGATCGCGGTTGCCGCCGCAATCGACAGCAGCAGCGCGGGGATGTCGACGCTGGTCAGCACCGGACGGTCGAACGCGAACGGAAACGCGTGCAGCGGCACGGTCTCGCGGAACAGCGTGTGCAGGGCAAACCAGATCGAGAGGTTCAGAATCACGCCGACAACGGCGGCGGTGATCGCACTCAATGCACCGGCCAATCCCGTGTTGCCGCGCAGGCGCTCGATGTAGGGGGCGCCGACGAAGATCCAGAGGAAGCAGGGCGTGAAGGTGACCCAGGTCGCGAGCAGGCCGCCGAAAGTTGCCGCTAGCATCGGCGACAGGCCGCCGGGATCGCGATAGGCCGCCATGAAGCCCACGAACTGCAGCACCATGATCAGCGGCCCCGGCGTGGTCTCGGCCATGCCGAGGCCGTCGAGCATCTCCTGCGGCTTGAGCCAGTGATAGTGCTCGACCGCCTGCTGGGCGACGTAGGCCAGCACCGCGTAGGCGCCGCCGAAGGTGACGAGCGACATTTTGGAGAAGAACAGCGCGATCTGGCTGAACACATTGGCTTGGCCCAAGACCACCAGCAGCGCGATCACGGGCACCAGCCAGAGCGCGAGCCACAGCGCACTGAGGCGGATCGTGCGTGCGGTGTTGGGGCGGACGTGATCGGGCACGGCCTCGCCGAGCATGCTGTCGATCGCGGCGCCGCTGCCGCCATGGCCGTGACCGGCCGGCGCGAACTCCGGACGGCCGCTCCGCGCGCCGGCATAGCCGATGAGGCCGGCGGCGATGATGATGATCGGGAAGGGGACCGCGAAGAAGAAGATCGCGATGAAGGCCGCAGCCGCGAGCGCGATCATGATGCGGTTCTTCAGCGCACGCTTGCCGACGCGCACGACAGCTTCGACGACGATGGCCAGGACCGCGGCCTTGAGTCCGAAGAACAGCGCCTCGACGAAGCTGACATTGCCGAAGGCGGCGTAGATGTAACTCAGACCCATGATGGCGATGATGCCGGGCAGGATGAACAGTCCGCCCGCCATCAGCCCGCCGGCCGTGCGATGCATCAGCCAGCCGACATAGGTTGCGAGCTGCTGCGCCTCAGGTCCCGGCAGCAGCATGCAGTAATTCAGCGCATGCAGGAAACGCCCCTCGGAGATCCAATTCTTCTCCTCGACCAGGATACGGTGCATCACAGCGATCTGGCCCGCGGGCCCGCCAAAACTGAGGCAGGCGACGCGGAGCCAGACGCGAAAGGCCTCGTTGAAGCTGACGCCGTGGCCGGCGTCAGCTCCTGCTTGAACGTTGCGGGTATCCATTACGCCTTCACCTTGTTGGTCGGCCAGTTGTGGGTCTCGGTGGTCGCGTCGCGGCACCAGCGGTAGAAGGCATCGTAGAGCAACATGCCGGCCTCGAGCTGTTCGAGGTCGTCGTCGAACATGCGCGACAGCCCGAGCGAGGCTGCGAGCAGGCCGGGCGCCTCCGGCGCGAGCTCGGGCCGCGCGGTGTCGGCACCGCGCACCAGTGTCGCGAGGCGGAGCAGCGGCGGCGTGGCGATCCCGAACTCCTCGATCATCACGTCGAAGGTGCAGAACTCGCCCCGGTGACTCCAGAACACATTCTCGATGTCGAAGGGGGCCGCATTGAACCGCTCCCCCACCCCGACCACCTCGGACGGCGCCACATACAGGAACACCGCGTTGGGATCGACGAAGCGGCGGATCAGCCAGGGGCAGGCGATGCGATCGACCTTCGGCCGCGCCCGCGTGACCCAGACGGTACGCCCCCTGGCATCGCGCGGCGGCAGCTTGCGGGTGTCGAGCAGCGGCAGCTTGGCCGCCTTCCAGCCCTCGAAGCCGCCCTCCAGCGTCTCGGCCCTCACGCCGAGCTGACGGAGCCAAGCCGCCGTGCCCTGCGCGAGCTTTTCGCCGCGGAAGCAGGAGACGACGGCGCGGCGGCCGGCGAATGTGCCGCCCCAGTCCGTCACATTGTCGTGGCTGAGCCTGATGGAGCCGGGGATCAGCCGCCGGTCGGCGGCGAAATCCTCCTCGGTGCGCACGTCGATCAGGACAGGCGCGTTGGCCGTGCCGATCAGCCGTGCCATTTTGTCAGATGAGATGGTCGTGAATGTAGACATGATGCGTCCTCGCAAGAAACGAACGGGACGCGATGCTTGGGCCTGTCGCCTCGTGGGGAGATCGCTCAAATCCCCATGAGACAGATTACAGCGAAACTAAGAAGCACTGTCAATCCGCGGGACGATTGGAGCTTAGAAAATTGGTTCCCGCCGTCTATATTGCACGCCGACAGATCGTGAATCTTCAGGAGAATTCGATGCATTCCCATTCCATCGAACAATGGACCCATGACCACGCCTTCCTGGGCGAGAAGCACGACGAGAACGAACGGCGCACCTGGTTCGTGGTCGTGCTGACGCTGGTCATGATGGTCGGCGAGATCGTTGCCGGCTCGCTGTTCGGCTCGATGGCGCTGCTGGCCGACGGCTGGCACATGGGCACGCATGCGGCGGCGCTCGGCATTGCCGCCTTCGCCTATCGCTTCGCGCGGCGGCACCTGGGCAATGCGCATTTCACCTTCGGCACCGGCAAGTTCGGGGATCTTGCCGCCTTCGCCAGTGCCATCATCCTCGGCCTGATCGCGGTCGAGATCGCCTATGAAAGCGTGCTGCGCCTGTTCACGCCGGTGCCGATCGTCTATGGCGAGGCCATGGCGGTGGCCGCCCTCGGCTTGTGCGTCAATCTCGCGAGTGTGTGGCTGCTGCGCGACAGCCATGATCATCATCATCACGCGCATGGCCACAGCCATGCGCATGATGACCACGACGATCATGACCACGACCATGATCATCATGGCCATCATCACCATCACCACGACAACAACCTTCGCGCGGCCTATGTCCACGTCATGACCGATGCCGCGACCTCGGTGCTGGCGATCGCAGCGCTCGCCGTCGCTATGTATTCGGGCTGGGTCTGGGCCGATCCGGCCGTGGGCCTGATCGGCAGCGTCGTGATCGCGAGCTGGGCGTTCGGCCTCATCAAGTCATCGGGTGCGGTGCTGCTCGACGTGCGCGCCGACGAGAAGCTGGAGCGGGTGATCCGGGCCCGCATGGAAGTCGGCGACGATCGCGTGACTGACCTGCATCTCTGGCGGGTCGGCCCCGGCCATTGTGCCGTGCTGCTCTCGGTGGTGTCGGACAAGCCGAAGCAGCCGGCCGTCTACAAGCGGCGGCTCGCGGGGCTGAAGGGCCTCAGCCACATCACGGTCGAGGTCGAGACCTGCCTGCATTGACGGAGCGCGGAATTCTGCTGAGCGGCCGGGGTTGATCCTCGGTCGCAGCCCTGTACGGGAGGAACAATGATGCACAGGATCGCGTTCGCTGTCGCCATCGCCGCACTCGCTCTTTCCAGCCCCGGGGCGCTGGCGCAATCGGAAAAGGCCGGCGTTGAAAAGCTCTATGTGCTGAATTGCGGAGAGGGTACCGCCGGTGACATCTCGCGGTGGACGCCGGGCCTGAACGAAGGCAAGACGATGGATTTCGTCGACACCTGCTATCTGATCAAGCATGTCAAAGGCTGGTTCCTGTGGGACACCGGCATTGCCGATTCCGTCGCCGCGATGCCGAACGGTCTCGTGCCCGCCGATCCCAAAGCCGTGACCTGGCGTCGGCCGAAGACGTTGCAAGCGCAGCTCGAGCAGCTTGGCCTCAAGCCCGATGACGTCCGGGCGATGGCCGTCTCGCATACGCATCCGGATCATATCGGCAATGTCGAGCTGTTCCCGCAGGCCATGCTCTATGTGCAGAAGGCCGAATACGACTGGCCCGGCGCCGACAACGCGCCGCGCTTCAAGCCGTCGCATCCGGTCGAGTTGCTCACGGGCGACAAGGATGTCTTCGGCGACGGCAGCCTGACCATCCTATCGACGCCGGGTCACACGCCGGGTCACCAGTCGCTGCTGGTGAAACTGCCGAAAACCGGCGCGGTTCTGCTGTCTGGCGATGCCGTGCACTTCAAGGACAATTGGGACAACCGCCGCGTGCCCAGCATGAACGTCGACAAGGACCAGAGCGCGGCCTCGATGCAGAAGATCGCCGACACGCTCGCCAAGGAGAAGGCGCAGCTCTGGATCAACCACGACAAGGCCCAGCGCGACGGCCAGAAGATGGCGCCGGAGTTTTACGACTGAGGCGGATCAGCCTTTCGGCGCGGTCAACGTCGGCGGATTCGCGTCCGGCGTCTTCTTCGGCTTCAGCGTGCCGGCATAGAACGAGAGCAGCCAGACCAGGAGGACCGCGAGGAGATAGACGCCCCAGGCCTGCGGCGGCGTGGTCGCCCAGCGCAGGAGGCCTTTGAATGTGCGGGGCGGGCCGGCATCGTTGCTCATGGCTCGCTTGTGCGCGAAAGCGGCTGTGCCGTCAATCAGGCCGCGACACGGGGCGGATCAGGAACAGCGCCACAAGCGCCGAGAGGCTGAGCGCAGACGAGACGATCAGCACCTTGGCGCCCATGAGGTCGATGAGCAGGCCGAAGGCGAGGGGCGCCACGGCCTGCGCCATCCGCGCCGGGGCGCCGATGATGCCGAGGCGGTAGCCGAAATCTTTCGGGCCGAAGATCGACAGCGGCAGCGTGCCTCGCGCGATCGTCAAGATGCCGTTGCCGGAGCCGTGGAACAACGCGAACGCGCTCGCCGCGGCGCCGCCGAAGATCGCGACGATCACGGCTCCGATCGGGTGGGTGAGGCTGGCGAGCCGCGTCGACCACAGCGGATGGAAGCGGCTGAGGAAGCCGGCCTCTAGCATGCGCGCACCAACCTGTGCCGGGCCGATCAGCGCGCCGGCCGCGATGGCCTCGGCCGGCGTTGCGCCCGTGGTCTCCAGGATGCGCGGGAAATGCGCGGCCATGGCGCCGGTGACGGTCCAGACCGCGGCGAAGATGAAGGCGAGCAGCAGCATGGTGCGGTCGAGCGGCAAATGCGGCTTCTCGGCCGTGGCCGCCGCCTGCTTGGCGCCCTTGATCGCCGGCAGCATGAAGAAGTTGAGCGGCAGGCCGATCAGGATGTTGGCCGCGGCCCAGGCGAAACAGGTGTCGCGCCAGCCGATATGGGCGATGCCCCAGGCGGTGAGCGGCCAGCCGACGGTGGAGGCGAAGCCCGCCATCAGCGTGATGCCGGTGATGGCCCTGCGCGCCTCGATGCCGTAGATGCGCCCCAAGGCGGCGAAGGCGGCGTCGTAGAGTCCCATTGCCATGCCGATGCCGAGCACGAGCCAGGCGATCGCCATCACCGCGATCGATTGCGAGAACCCGAGGAGCACGAGGCCGGCGGCAATGGTCAGGTTCGAGGCCGACAGCACCTGACGGCCGCCGACGAGATCGATCTGCCGCCCGATGCGCGGGCCGAGCATTGCCGAGATCACCAGTGCGGCCGAAAACGCACCGAAGATCCAGTTGGAGGAGACGCCGAGGTCGCGTGCCATGGGATCAGCGAGCAGCGCCGGCAAATAGTAGCTCGAGGCCCAGGCCAGAGTCTCGGTGGTGCCGAGCGCCAGGATGATCGGAAGCTGGCGCTGGGTCATCGGCGCGTGCCTCCGATTCTGGCCGACAAAGTCTTCATCGCCGGCATTTGCCGCCCGCGTGGCGAGTGCGTCAACCGCGCCCGCGACATATTCGATCTGCAAGGGGCGGGAGCCTGCCGCGCATGCCGGGCCCTCGCGCCTTTCGCCGGTCACGAATGCACGCCATAATGGCGCATGCAAGTCACTTCGCGTCTCTCACTGATGAACTGGGTCACCAGCCAGGGGCTTACGGGCCTGCCTGAACCCGAACTGCTCCGCGGCTTCTGCGAGCGCTGCTGCGCCGAAGGGCTCGACCTGTCGCGCGGGCTGGTCTTCATCGACACGTTGCACCCGATCTACGAGGGCCGCGGCTTTCGCTGGACCGACCGGTCGAGCAACGAGAGCGACATGTTCGAATACGGTTCGACGGCCGAGGGGGATCCGAACAAGAACTGGCGGCGGTCGGTGTTCTATCATTTGCTCGAGCATGGCGAGGACGAGATGGTGATCGATCTCGCCGACGCAGCCACGCTCGATTTCTCGCAGATCGGCGACCTCGCCGAGAAGGGCCATCGGCATTTCCTCGCCTTCGTCCATCGCTTCGGCGAAAGCGGCGCGCTGGGGCAGATGGACTGTCTCTACTCCTACTGGACCACCCGGCGCGAGGACGGCTTCACGCCATCGGAGCTGGAAGCGCTGCGCGATCTCGTGCCGGTGCTGGGGCTCGCGATCAAATCGGCGCAGCAGGTCGACATCGCCCGCACGCTCGGCCGCGTCTATCTCGGCCGCGACGCCTCCGAGCAGGTCTTGCGCGGGCGCATCTCGCGCGGGGTCACCGAGCGGATCAATGCCGTGCTGTGGTATTCGGACCTGCGCGGCTCCACCGGCATCAGCGAGAGCATCGGTCCCGACGAGATCATTCCGTTCCTCAACGACTATGCGCAGGCCGTGATCGATCCGATCCACGAAGCCGGCGGCGACGTGCTGAAGCTGATCGGCGACGGCGTGCTCGCGATGTTCTGGGGCGAGGACATGGCGGATGCGCGACGGGCCGCATTACGGGCCGAGCATCTCTTCCGCAAGAACGTCGCCGCGCTGAACAAGCGGCGGGCGGCGGAGGGCCGCCCGACCACGTCAGCCTATATCGGCCTGCATGTCGGCGAGGTCTTCTACGGCAATATCGGCAGCCAGGACCGGCTCGATTTCACGGTGGTCGGCCCGACCGTCAACGAGGTCAGCCGCATCGCCGCGATGAGCCGCTCGGTCGACCGCGAGCTGCTGGCCTCATCCGAGTTCTACAAGGGCCTCGATGCCGCCGGCCGTCGCTACCTCGTCTCCACCGGCCGCTACGCGCTGCGCGGCATCGGCCGTGCGCAGGATCTCTACACGCTCGATCCAGAGGTTGAGGCGAGCGAGCCGGTAGCAGGGAGCTATGAGCGCTATCTGGCGGGTTAGGCCGGCTGCTCCAGCGCCGCTTCATCTCCCACCATGGCCGGCTGCCGATCCAGCGCCACTGCCGGTGACAGCAGGATCACCAGCGCCTGCATGCCGAAGACGGCTGCGGCGAGATAAAGGCACGCTTCCGCGCTCCAGAGGCCGCCGACGATTGCCCCTAATGCCGAGCCGAGCGGGCGGGCGCCGTAGCTCATGATGTTGATGGCGGAGACGCGGCCAAGCAGCCGCGGCGGTGTCACCGACTGGCGCAGGGTCGTGGTCGAGATCACCCACAGGATCGGCCCGGCGCCGAGCAGGAAGAAGCTCAAGGCTGCGAGCCGGGGCGAGGGGAGCAGCACCGTCAGCACCATCACCAATGCGGCGACGAAGCCGGTGACGGGGCCGAGTCCGACCACGAGGCCGAACGCGATGCGCTTCATCACGCGCGTGGCGACCAGCGCGCCGATCACCATGCCGACGCCATACATCGTCAGCACCGTGCCGACGCCGGCGGCCGTCAGGCCGAGATGGCGCACGGCGTAGGGCACGAACACCGCGATCTGCAGGAACCAGCCGGTGTTGAAGATAAACTGGGTGATGAATACCGGCCGCAGCAGTGGATGGTGAAATACGAAGGCCGCGCCTTCGCGGATCTCCTGCAGCGGATGACGGCGCGGCGCCGGCGCGCGCGCGGGCTCGTAGATGCCGGAGAGCAGCACCACCGCGATGGCCGAGAGCGCCGCGGCAAAGCCGAAGGCTGGGCTTGCGCCCCACCATCCCACCAGCGCACCGCCGAGTGCAGGGCCGCTGGCGAAGGCGATGGTGCGCGCGAGCTCGATCCGCGCATTCGCCGCCGGCAACAAGTCGGAGCTCACCAGCGAGGGAACCAGCGCCGGCGCCGCCACGCTGTAGACGACGGTGCCGCACACGGCCGCAAAGCCGAGCAGGGCCAGCAGCGGCAAGTTGAGGGCCCCCAGCACCAGCAGCAGCACGATGGCGGCGAGCGCAGCCGCCCGCAGCGCCTCGGCACCCGCCATCAGCCAGCGGCGGGAGATGCGATCGGCGAGCACGCCGGCGGGAATGGCGAACAGGACGAAGGGCAGGGTGAGCGCGGTCTGGAGCAGGCCGGTCTGACCTTCGGCAACACCCAGCGTCAGCACGGCCACAATGGGCGCTGCGGCGAGCGCGATCTGCTCGGCCGACTGCGCCGCGAGATTCGACCAGGCGAGGCGGTTGAAGGTGTCGGGGAGGCGAGACGGCGTTGACATGGCGCATATCCTGCAAAGTCGAGTTGCTGCCAGTATCCGCTCCCAGGGACGGCCAAACCCACCCGCTTCCCGACAGGGCGGCGGATAATGGCCGGACCGGAACCGCTGCGGCTAGATGCAGTTGCAAATGAGTTGCAATAAGATCGAACTTCGGTATTCTCCTCTTATGGATGCGCGATCGCCCGACCTGACCCAAACCTCGTCCCAAGACATCGCCGGCTGGCGCGCTGACGCGCCCGCCACCAAAAGCCTCGCGGAGGTCAATTCCACCGTCGCCATTCCGGTCGCCGGGCACTGGTTGCGGCGGCTGCTCGCCTTCGTCGGTCCGGGCTATCTCGTCTCGGTCGGGTACATGGATCCCGGCAATTGGGCGACCGACCTCGCCGGCGGGTCGAAGTTCGGCTACACGCTGCTCTCGGTCATCCTGCTCTCGAATTTGATGGCGATCCTGCTGCAGTCGCTGGCGGCGCGGCTCGGCATCGTCACCGACCGCGACCTCGCGCAGGCCTGCCGCGCGACCTATTCGCCGGTGGTGAACTTCCTGCTCTGGCTCGCCTGCGAGGCGGCGATCATCGCCTGCGATCTCGCCGAGGTGATCGGTACGGCGATCGCGCTCAAACTCCTGTTCGGCATTCCCCTGATCGGCGGCGCGCTTCTCGCCGCACTCGACGCCTTCCTGCTGCTGCTCCTGATGAACCGTGGCTTTCGATTCCTCGAGGCGTTCGTCATTGCGCTGCTGGCGGTGATCGCGGTCTGCTTCGTGGTCCAGATCGCGGCGGCGGCCCCGCCGGTGGCGGAGGTTCTGCGCGGCTTCGTGCCGAAGAGCGAGATCTTCACCAATTCCGACATGCTCTACATCGCGATCGGCATCATCGGCGCGACGGTGATGCCGCATAATCTCTACCTGCATTCCTCGATCGTGCAGACGCGCGCTTATGAACGCAATGACAGTGGTCGGCGCGAAGCGATCAAATGGGCGACGACGGACTCCACCGTCGCCCTGATGCTGGCGCTGTTCATCAACGCCGCGATCCTGGTCGTGGCGGCTGCGACCTTCCACAGAAGCGGCCATTCCGATGTCGCCGAGATCGGACAGGCGTTCGAGCTCTTGTCGCCGCTGCTCGGCCTCGGCATCGCCTCGACGCTGTTCGCGGTGGCGCTGCTCGCTTCGGGCCTCAACTCGACGGTGACCGCGACCCTCGCCGGCCAGATCGTGATGGAAGGCTTCCTCGACCTGCGCCTGCCGAGCTGGGCGCGTCGCCTGCTCACACGCGGCATCGCCATTGTTCCCGTGATCATCGTCACCGCGATCTACGGCGAGCGCGGCACGGCCGATCTGCTGGTGTTCAGCCAGGTCGTGCTGTCGATGCAGCTGCCCTTCGCCGTCATCCCGCTGGTCCGCTTCGTCTCCGACCGCCGCAAGATGGGCCAGTTCGCGATACCGGCATCCGTCGCCGCAATTGCCTGGATCGTCGCGGGCGTGATCGTGGTGCTGAACGTGAAGCTGCTGGCGGATACGTTTTTCGGGTGATGCTAGCCATTGGGTAGCTGTCATCGTCCGGTTCAAACCGGGCGATCCAGTATTCCAGAGACGGCCGTAATTGACTCGGGACGCCGCGGCGTACTGGATGCCCCGGTCAAGCCAAGGTCAAGCCGGGCATGACAGAGAGTGTGAGGCGCCTAGTCCTGCGGCTCGGATGCTGTATCGCCCTGCGCATCGATGCGCAGCCAGCCTGAGGGCGCGAGCCGCTGCTGCGGTAAGAAGCGGGCCTTGTAGTCCATCTTCTTGGAGCCTTCGATCCAGTAGCCGAGATAGACGTAGGGCAGGCCCTGACGTCGCGCGCGCGCGATGTGGTCGAGGATCATGAAGGTGCCCATCGAGCGGCTGACCTGGCCCGGATCGAAGAACGAATAGACCATCGAGAGGCCATCGCTGAGCACGTCCGTGAGCGCCACCGCGATCAGCTCCTCGCCACGGCCGGTGAGGCCGCTGTCGGGACCGCGCTTGCGGTATTCGATGATGCGGGTCTCGACATGGCTGTCCTCGACCATCATGGCGTAGTCGAGCACGGTCATGTCGGCCATGCCGCCATGGCGGTGGCGGGCGTCGAGATAGGCGCGGAACACCGAATATTGCTCGGAGGTCGGCACCGCGCTGCGCTGCTCGCCGATGATGTCGGCATTGCGCGCCATCACCTTGCGGAAGCTGCGAGAGGGCCGGAACTCGTTGGCGATGACCCGGACCGAGACGCAGGCGCGGCACTGGTCGCAGGCGGGACGATAGGCAATCGACTGGCTGCGGCGGAAGCCGCCATGGGTCAGGAGGTCGTTGAGGTCGCCGGCACGGTCCCCGACAAGGTGCGTGAACACCTTCCGCTCATGACGGCCCGGCAGATAGGGGCACGGGGATGGCGCCGTGAGGTAAAATTGCGGGGTATCGCGAGAGTGCTGGGTCAAGGGACGTCGTGGGCCTCCGAACAAGATCTCAGCATCGCGCTACCAAAGCTCCCGGTCAATCGGCCTGCGCGGCAGGACACGCTCGTCATCCTAGCAGGCACAGGTTGCCAGCTCCTCACCAGGACCTGGCGGCCTGCGACACCGGCGCGCGGATGGAATTGTTGATCACGACGGTTCCCAGCACGAAATCGTGCAGCAGGCGGCGGCGGCCGTTGAACAGGCCGACCAGCACCACGAAGGGCGACAGGAACGAGACGGTCACCCAGAACAGCACGGCGTGCGTGGCGCCGAGCACGAAATAGCCTGGTGCGCCGTACCAGGTGCGCAGTTCCAGATCCATCACCCGCATGCCGATCGTCGCCGAGGACGGACTGCCGATGCAGGCGCCGTAATAGACGATCGCCCAGATCACCGAGGCGGGCCAAGCCAGCCAGAACAGTGCCCAGCCGAGGCCGAGCGTCACCAGGCCGAACAACGCAATGAAGAGGTAGCCGAGGATGACCGGCACAGAGATCACGATCATGTCGATCAGGAAGGCAAACACCCGCCGTGTCGCGACGCCGCGGAACAGTTCCGGATGCAGATCGGGATCGTAGGCGTGCGGTTGCATGGCACCATCATTGCGCCAAGTGCCGCTGTCATTTGGCGAACCCGAATAAGACATGAGCTTCTCTTTCGCTTTCTCTCACCGGCAGCAGATGGGAACAGTCCGGCCACGCGCCAAGGCTGTTGGTCTATCAAAACCGCAAAATATTCCGGCGATTCGGCGGCCGCAGGCGCTTGCGCGGCGCGTGATTTGCACCATCCTGGGGCGGGCTGAGCCCTCACAGGAAGATTTCATGGGTGGTCAGGTCGAATTACGTTGCAGCTGTGGCGGGGTCCGCGCCGTGGTCACGGGCGTGTCGCCGCGGACGGTCAATCGCGTGGTCTGCTACTGCGACGACTGCCAGGCTTTCGCACACCAGCTCGGCCGCGCCGATCTGTTGAACGCGAAGGGCGGCAGCGACATTGTCCAGGTCGCGCCATCGACGCTCTCGTTTGTGCAGGGTCAGAGCCGGATCGCGGGGGTGCGGCTGACCGCGAAAGGTCTCTACCGGTGGTATGCAAGCTGCTGCAACACGCCGGTCGGCAACACGCTTTCGCCCAGCGTTCCCTTTGTCGGCATCATCGCGCAGGCGTTCGAGGGCGGCACGCCGGCGGTCGACGATGTCGCCGGAGCGCCGACCGGCGCCATTCTCGGCAAGTACGCGGTCGGTGAGCCACCGGCGGGCTCGACCGGGCTTAATCTTTCTCTCATCTTGCGCGCCATCGGCAAGGTGCTGGCATGGAAGCTGCGGGGGAAGACCTGGCCGCACCCGTTCTTCAAGCGGGAGACGCGTGAACCGATCTATCCAATTACCGTGCTGTCGCGCGAGCAACACGAGGCGCTGCGTCCGTTATGCGGACCTCAGCCGAACGCGCAAGCGGGTTGAGTGTTGCAGCGGTAGGGTGCGCGAGCAACTCCGCCCTCATGTCCCGGACAAGCGCCGCAAAGCGGCGCGCAGAACCAGGACCTAAAGCATGATCCGGAAAAGTGCGAAGCGGTTTTCCGGAAAGATCATGCGTAAACAACAAGCTAAAGCGCGATGACGATTCATCCAAATCTCATCGCGCTTTAGAGGTCACAAGTGAGATCGCGGAGAAGAAATGGGCCCCGGCTCTGGAACGCATCACGCCGCAACTGGACCATGCTTCGCATCGCCAAGGGCGTGCTGCATTGCGTCCGGGGCACGACCTTACCCCTGCGCGCGCAGCTTCTCCGCCGCCTTGGGCGCAAAATAGCTCAGCACGCCGTCGGCGCCGGCGCGCTTGAACGCCAAAAGGCTCTCCATCATCGCGCGCTCGCCGTCGAGCCAGCCGTTGTTCGCGGCCGCCGCGATCATCGCGTATTCGCCGGAGACCTGGTAGGCGAAGGTCGGCATTGCAAACGTGTCCTTCACGCGGCGGACCACGTCGAGATAGGGCATGCCGGGCTTCACCATCACCATGTCGGCGCCCTCGGCGATATCGAGCTCGACCTCGCGCAGTGCTTCATCGGTGTTGGCGCTGTCCATCTGGTAGGTGCGCTTGTCGCCGGTGAGCGTCTTGGCCGAGCCGATGGCGTCGCGGAACGGACCGTAGAAGGCGGAGGCGTATTTTGCCGCATAGGCCATGATCTGGACGTCGAGCAGGCCGGCGCGGTCCAGACCTTCGCGGATCGCGCCGACGCGGCCGTCCATCATGTCGGAGGGCGCGATGATGTCGCAGCCGGCCTCGGCCTGCACCAGCGCCTGGCGCACCAGCACCGCCACCGTCTCGTCGTTCAAGATCTTGCCGTCGGAGATCAGGCCGTCATGGCCGTGGCTGGTGAAGGGATCGAGCGCGACGTCGCAGAGGATGCCGATCTCAGGAAACTCCTTCTTGATCGCGCGCACCGCCTGGCAGACCAGGTTGTTCGGATTGGTGGCTTCCGAGCCTTCCTCGTCGCGCAAGGAGGGATCGGTGTAGGGAAACAGCGCGATGCAGGGGATCGTCAGCTTCATGGCGCGCTCGGCCTCGCGCACGGCCTGATCGACGCTGAGGCGGTCGACGCCCGGCATCGAGGCAACCTGCTCGCGCTTGTTGTGGCCGTCGATCAGGAACAGCGGCCAGATCAGATCGTCGGTGGTGAGGACGTTCTCGCGCACCATCCGCCGGGCCCATTCCGCCTTGCGGTTGCGGCGGGGGCGGACGTTCAGATCGAGAGCAGGGGAGGCCGCTCCGCCATCCTTGCGCGAAACCTCGCGCAATTCGATCGGACGTCCGTATTTGATCGCCATTACTCTTCCTCCGGCTGGAATTATTCTTATACCAGCTCGCATGGTTCCCGTCACCGCGGCTTGACCTGCCGCAAGGGATGGCAGCCGATTGATTTTGTGGGGCGAAGCAGCCAGAAGGGGTTATGTCCGAGATCTCCACCCGCGATGCGACCCGCGACAGCGCCAGGGACGCCGCCCGAGACAATGCCAGAGAGAGCGCATTGTCGGTGGCGGCGATCTCATCGGAGCGCTCAGAGTCCGACGACAATGTCTGGACCCGCCGGCTCGTGCTGTTCCTCCGGGTGATGGCGCTGCTCTCGATCCTCAAGGGTCTTTATCACTGGGCGCAGGTGACTGGCTTTGTCGGCGGCGAGGATGAGGCATTTGAGAACCAGTCGATGGCCTGGCAGGCCGCGACCGTCTACTTCGCCGTGATCGAGCTTGTCGCCGCCGTCGGCCTGTGGCTCGCGACGCCCTGGGGCGCGGTGGTGTGGCTGACGACCGTGGTGTCGATGGCGGTGATCGAGTTGATGTTCCCGGGAATCTACGGCGGCAGCCTCGCCGTGGTCGGCGTCGAGGTCTTCATGCTTGCCGCGTATCTGGCGCTCGCCTGGATGGCCGCGCGCGAACGGCCGCCGTAGCCGGCGTCGCCGCTCGCACAACGGTCTCGTGGCCCCGACGCAATGCAGCGCGGCGCTCATGCGACGTGATGCGCTGCAGAGCCGGGGCCCATCTCACCGCGGTCCCATCTTGCAACATATGGGTCCCGGCTCTGCGATGCATCGCTGCGCGCTGCATCTTGTCCGGGACACGAGAGTGTTGCGCTTGGTTGACCGTTGGTTGCCTAAAATTTGCGGTAAGTTTTCATTGACCAGCCGGTTCCGCCACAGCTGTTACGCGCTCGTTTCGAAACGGGGCGGGGCTGTTCTGGAATGCGACAACAACGGCGGACGGAGGGTGAACAGGACCTTGCGAAGGTCAACAGACGGTTGCGAAAAGTGCTTGTGGCACAGGCTTAATCCGCAATTCACTGTCTTAAATTCATGATCTCTTTATTCTCTTATTTAAGCCGATCTTCAAACGCGCCCCTTAAGTTGCACCTATCAGACGGGACACAAGTTTCGTCGAATAAGTGTCGATAAAAACGACAACAGGGGAAGTGTCATGATGAAAGCCGTCGCAACTGCGGCAGATACCGCAGAGCGCGTCTCCGGCCAGCAGGGCTCGGTGCAGTCGCTCTATCTGGAAGCTTTGACTCTGGTGGAGCGGCTGCATCGCCGGCTCCTCGACGTCATCAAGGATGAATTCGATCGCCGCGGCCGTGCGGACATCAACTCGGTGCAGGCGCTCTTGCTCTACAACATCGGCGACAAGGAGCTGACCGCGGGCGAGCTGCGCACGCGCGGTTACTATCTCGGCTCCAACGTCTCCTACAATCTGAAGAAGCTCGTCGAGCTCGGCTTCCTCGATCATCAGCGCTCGCGCGTCGATCGCCGCTCGGTGCGCATCCGCCTGACCCCGCAGGGCCAGGAAGTCCGCCGCATCGTCGAGGCGCTCTACCAGAAGCACGTCAAGACGGTCGAGCAGGTCGGCGGCATCTCCGGCGACGAGTTTGCGACGCTCAACAAATCGCTGCACCGCCTCGAGCGGTTCTGGACCGACCAGATCCTCTATCGCCTCTGAGTCTCCAAGGGATCAAGGCCAAGCCGGCTCGCAACAAGACCGGCAAGCCTCCCGAACGTGCCTGACTTCCCCCAAGCGCGCCGGCCCGGATTTCGGACCGGCGCGTTCCATATTTTGCACCTGCGAAAAAATGTCCCGGGCACGAGGAACCAGTTCCGGGCCCGGCGCTTATCTCCTTCGGATCGGAGAAACGTCGATGCTGGTCGAGCGCGGGCTTCAGGCCACGAACGTGGAACTCGTGAGCAAGGCCTACGCCATTGCCGCGAACTTCCTTCGCCGTTCGGGTGCCATCCCCGACTCTCTCGTCACCGACGAACGCCTGCTCGGCCTCATCGTGAAGCTGCTCCAGCAAGGCGAATTCAACAAGATCAGGCTGGCGAACAAGGCAATCGCCAAGTTCCAGCAGACCGAGGCCAGAGCGGTTGCCTGATCAAGACTCCCAAATTAGCGACAAACCAGAGGGTGCCATGGAAGCCGCCGTCGACCGCATCATGCAGACCTATGACCTGCTCGCCAACCGCACCGCGGCGGCGAGTGAGGAGGCGCGGGAAAAGGTGACGAATTACCTCAATACCCTGATGGAAGCGGGCGAGACGGACCCGCACAGATTGACGGTCTGCGGTCTGACCTATTTGCGCCAGCTCGACGGCAGCGTGGACCCGGTCAAGGCGGGGTATACCGGGCTGTGAAACGACACCGGCTCCGCCGGGTTGCCGTTTGCGAGGAATGAGGCCAAAGCGGCCCTGGTCCCCGAGGAGCGGCTCCACGGAACCGATCTCGGGATGAGAACCTCCAATCCCCCATATCTTGCATAAATATCAGGCCCGACCCGCAAATGCTTGGCCTGTTGCGGGCGATGTGGTAGATCGCGCGTGCTTCCGACCGCCACACCAGACACGCCCGTAGCCCGCCAAAAGGCTGCGGCGGTGGAGATATTCGCAAGATGACCGCACCCAAAACCGCCTCCGCGCCCGATTCGTTTTTCACCGCCTCGCTCGAGAAGGCCGATCCGGAAATCGCCGCCGCCATCAAGGGCGAGCTCGGCCGGCAGCGCCATGAGGTCGAGCTGATCGCTTCCGAGAACATCGTCAGCCGGGCCGTGCTGGAAGCGCAGGGTTCGGTGATGACCAACAAGTACGCGGAGGGTTATCCGGGCGCGCGGTACTACGGCGGTTGTGAGTGGGTCGACGTCGCCGAGAACCTCGCGATCGATCGCGCCAAGAAGCTGTTCGGTGCCAACTTCGCCAACGTGCAGCCGAACTCCGGCAGCCAGATGAACCAGGCGGTGTTTCTGGCGCTGCTTCAGCCCGGCGACACCTTCATGGGTCTCGATCTCGCCGCCGGCGGCCATCTCACCCACGGCTCGCCCGTCAACATGAGCGGCAAGTGGTTCAAGGCCGCGCACTACACCGTGCGCCGCGAGGACCAGATCATCGACATGGATGCGGTGGCCAAGCAGGCCGAAGAGGTCAAGCCGAAGCTGATCGTCGCCGGCGGGTCAGCCTATTCGCGCGCCTGGGACTTCAAGCGTTTCCGCGAGATCGCCGACAGCGTCGGCGCCTATCTCCTGGTCGACATGGCGCACTTCGCCGGCCTCGTCGCCGGCGGCGTACATGCTTCGCCGGTGCCCTATGCCCACGTCACCACCACCACGACGCACAAGTCCCTGCGCGGTCCGCGCGGCGGCCTGATGCTGTGGAATGACGAGACGCTGACCAAGAAGCTCAACGGGGCGATTTTCCCGGGCCTCCAGGGCGGTCCCCTCATGCATGTGATCGCGGCGAAGGCGGTCGCCTTCGGCGAGGCGCTGCGTCCGGACTTCAAGGTCTATGCCAAGAACGTCGTCGAGAACGCCAAGGCGCTGGCCGAGGCGATGAAGAGCCACGGGTTCGACATCGTCTCCGGCGGCACCGACAACCATCTGATGCTGGTCGACCTCAGGCCGAAGGGCCTGAAGGGCAACGTCTCGGAGAAGGCGCTGGTCCGCGCCGCCATCACCTGCAACAAGAACGGCATTCCGTTCGATCCCGAAAAGCCGTTCGTCACCTCGGGCCTGCGGCTCGGCACGCCGGCTGCGACCACGCGCGGCTTCGGTGTCGCCGAATTCCAGCAGGTCGCCGGCATGATCGCCGAGGTCCTCAACGCGATCGCGCAGTCCTCCGACGGCAAGGCGCCGCTGGTGGAAGCTGCGATCAAGGAACGGGTCAAGGCGCTCACCGATCGGTTCCCGATCTACCAGTAAGGCAAGGCCAAGCGGATGCGCTGCCCGAACTGCAACAGTCTCGATACGCAGGTAAAGGACTCGCGTCCGACCGAGGACTCGTCCGTGATCCGCAGGCGGCGCGTGTGCGTCGCCTGCAATTTCCGCTTCACCACCTTCGAGCGCGTACAGCTGCGCGAACTCACGGTGATCAAGCGCAACGGCCGCCGCGTGCCGTTCGACCGCGACAAGCTGATGCGCTCGGTGCAGATTTCGTTGCGCAAGCGGCAGGTCGAGCCTGAAAGGGTGGAGAAGATGGTCTCCACCATCGTGCGCGAGCTCGAGACCGGGGGCGAGGCCGAGATCTCCTCGGAGGTGATCGGCGAGACCGTGATGGAGCATCTGCGCACGCTCGACGACGTCGCCTATGTGCGCTTTGCCTCCGTCTACCGCAATTTCCGCGAGGCCAAGGATTTCGCCGACGTGCTCGGCGAGCTCTCCGGTGAGGAGGAAGCGCGGCTCGCCGCGATCCGCAAATGATCTTCCGCATCCTGGAGGATCAGTTCGCGCAGAAGGCGCGGGAGGCCAAGGATGCCGATCGGCGCTTCATGCAGCTGGCGCTGGCGCTGGGTAAGCGCGGGCAGGGGCGGACCTGGCCCAATCCGGCCGTGGGCGCCGTCATCGTCAAGGACGGGATCATCATCGGCCGCGGCTGGACGCAGCCCGGAGGACGGCCGCATGGCGAGCCTGAAGCGCTAAGGCGCGCGGGCGAGGCCGCGCGGGGCGCCACTCTCTACGTCACGCTGGAGCCGTGCTCGCATTTCGGCAAGTCGCCCGCTTGCGCCGACGCGGTGATTGCAGCGGGAATCAAGCGTGTGGTCGCGGCGATCGAGGATCCCAATCCTGAAGTCGCAGGCCAGGGCCATGCGCGCCTGCGCGCGGCCGGCATCAATGTGGATGTCGGTTTGTGCGCGGCGGAGGCCGCGTTCGATCATGCCGGCCATTTCCGCCGCATCCGCGACAAACGTCCGCATGTGATCTTGAAGCTCGCGATCTCGCCTGACGGCAAGATCGGTGCGGCCGGCGGCAAGCCGGTCGCGATCACGGGCGAGGCCGTGCGCGATCGCGTGCACCTCTTGCGCGCGCAGAGCGATGCCATTCTTGTCGGGATCGGCACGGTGCTGGCGGACGATCCGCTTCTCACCTGCCGGCTGCCTGGCATGGCGGCGCGCTCGCCGGTGCGTATCGTGCTCGATCAGAGCCTGCGCATTCCCGCATCGAGCCGGCTCGTGCGATCCGCGCGCGAGACGCCGCTCTGGGTGGTTGGTTCCGAGCTCGCCGAGGCTGCTGCTGCCATGCGGCTTGGCGCGGCCGGTGCGCAAATGTTGCGCGTGCCTCGGGGCGGTGCGTCCGGGCTCGATCTTCCGGCCGTGCTGCATGCGCTGGCCGAGAAGGGCATCACGCGGCTGATGGTCGAGGGGGGTAGCCGTGTTGCGGCTTCGTTCGTGGCGGCCGATCTCGTCGACGAGATCTGGCTGTTCCGCGGCACGGAAGCGGTGGGCGAAGGCGGCGTCGATGCGCTCGATGCATTGCCCCTGTCGAAAATCACGCAGTCGCAGGCCTACAAGGTTCATGCTAGCGAGATCTTCGGCAAGGATACTCTCACCATCTACGAGCGCGCGTAATGTTCACCGGCATTGTCACCGATATCGGCGAGATCGTCAGCTTCACGCCAACGGCGCAGGGGCAGCTGCACCGCCTGCGCATCGCCTGCCGCTACGATCAGAGCACCATCGCCGACGGTGCCTCGATCGCCTGCAACGGCGTCTGCCTGACCGTGGTTGCCTCGGGCGTTGCCGACGGCAGGGACTCTAAGCAAAGGACCTGGTTCGACGTCGATACCGCGGCCGAGACGCTGGCGCTGACGACCGCCAAGCACTGGAAGGTGGGGACGAAGCTCAATCTCGAGCGCGCGCTGAAGATCGGTGACGAACTCGGCGGCCACATCGTCGCCGGCCATGCCGACGGGATCGCCACCATCGTCAGCCGCGAGGACCTGCCTGATATGGCGCGCTTCGTGCTCTCGACGACGCGGGAGCTGGCGCGGTACATCGCCACCAAGGGCTCGATCACGCTCGACGGCGTGTCGCTCACGATCAATACGGTTGCAGACGTGACCTTTTCGGTGCTGATCATCCCGCACACGCTTGATGTCACGACCATCGGCGGCTGGAAGGCGGGCGACGAGGTCAACATCGAGGTTGACCTGATGGCCCGCTACGCGGCGCGGCTGACGGAAATGAAGTGACCGGCGCTTGCTGTCATTCCGGGTTCGGCTCTGCGAGCCGCCCCGGAATGACGGTGCCCTTTTGAACTTGGCTTACCCGCCTGCGGCGACTACATAACGCGCCGACCCAGTAGAACGGATTGAACGATGGCAGACGCGCGGCGCGCACCCCTGAAGGACCAGACCGACATTTCCGGCGCGCGCGCGCTCGTAGTCGAGGCGCGGTTCTATGACGATCTCCAGGACGCGCTGCTCGAAGGCGCGGTGGCCGAGCTGAAGGCAGCCGGCCTGACGCATGACGTCATCACGGTTCCCGGTGCGCTGGAGATCCCGGCGGCAGTCGCGATCGCGGTCGATGCCGCGGCGGCGAACGGCAAGCCCTATGACGCGGTGATCGCGCTTGGCTGCGTGATCCGCGGCGACACCATTCATTTCGAGATCGTGTCGCAGGAATCCTCGCGCGCGCTGATGGACCTCGCCGTGACGAGAAAGCTGCCGCTCGGCAACGGCATCCTCACCGTCAACAATGAGGAACAGGCCTGGGCGCGGGCGCGCGCCAGCGAGCTCAACAAGGGTGGCGACGCCGCGCGCGCGGCGCTGGCGATGCTACGCATCAAACGCCGCCTGGCACGGGCCTGAAGCCATGGCCGACAACAGCAAGAAGCCGGCTGGCACTCCAGAGAAGAAAGCAAACCGGCGCGGCGCGGCGCGGCTCGCCGCCGTGCAGGCGCTGTACCAGATGGACATCGCCGGCGCCGGCATCAACGATATCTTCGCCGAGTTCGAGAGCCATTGGCTGGGCAACGAGGTCGAGGGCGACACGTACCTGCCGGCTGAAGCCGCGTTCTTCCGCGACGTCGTCTCCGGCGTCGTGCGCGACCAGAAGAAGCTCGATCCGCTGATCGACGAGGCGTTGTCGAAGGGCTGGCCCTTGAAGCGGATCGAAGCCATCCTGCGCGCGGTGCTGCGCGCGGGTGCCTACGAGCTCCAGCACCGCAAGGACGTGCCGGGCCGCGTCGTTGTCTCCGAATATGTCGACGTCGCCAATGCTTTCGTCGACCGCGAGGAGACGGGCATGGTCAACGCCGTGCTCGACCAGATCGGCCGCCAGTTTCGTGGTGACGAGTTCGGGCGGGGGTAATTGAGGCGACGACTTCCGCCGTAGCCGTCACCCTGAGGTGCCGGAGCGAAGCGGAGGCCTCGAAGGGCGGCGGCGTGCCGCTGAGGCAACACCTCGGCCGGCCATACTTCGAGGCTCGCAAGGGCTCGCACCTCAGGATGACGGGTCTGCTATCGTGACGCAGGACAAGAACAAAGCTTCCGGCGAAGACGCCCTCATCTCGCGCTATTTCAAGCCGCTGGCGACTGACCCCGGCGCGTTCGGGCTGGTCGATGACGCTGCGGTGCTGCCCTCATCCGGCGAGGACATCGTCGTCACCACCGACGCCGTCGTCGAGGGCGTGCATTATCTTGCCAGCGATCCGCCTGACACCATGGCGCGCAAGGCGCTGCGGGTGAACCTGTCCGATCTCGCCGCCAAGGGCGCGTTGCCGGCAGGTTTCGTGCTGACGCTGGCATTGCGCAGCAAGGAGGATGCCTGGCTCCGTCCTTTTGCGGACGCGCTGGGCGAGGACGCAAAGAATTTCGCTTGTCCTCTGCTCGGCGGCGACACGGTGTCGACGCCGGGTCCGCAGATGATCTCGATCACAGCCTTCGGCCGTGTGCCTCGGGGGCGGATGATCGGCCGTACCGGCGCAAGGCCGGGCGACCGCATCCTGGTGACAGGGACGATCGGCGATGCCGCGCTCGGCCTGGACGTGCTCAGAGGCGGCGCCGCTGCCGGCGCGCTGACATCTGATCCCGCTGCACGGGATTTTCTCATCTCACGCTATCGGGTGCCGCAGCCGCGCAACGTGCTGGCGCGAGCGGTGCGCGATCATGCGACCGCCGCGATGGACGTTTCCGACGGCCTCGCTGGTGACCTGACCAAACTCTGTGCAGCGTCCGAGGTTTCGGCTTCGGTCGATGTGACAAGCGTGCCACTCTCGGCCGCGGCAGCCGGCCTGCTCGCCGGCAACGTCGTTCGCGTCGAGACGCTGCTCGCGGGGGGCGATGACTACGAGGTGCTGTGCACAGTTCCGCCCGCGCAAAGCGACGCGCTGATTGCGGCGGGACAAGCCATGGGCGTTGCCGTGACCGCGATCGGTACGATCGTGGAGGGGCACGAGCGGCCGCGCTTCCTGGACGGGCAGGGCCAGGAACTGCTCTTGACTCGGTTGTCCTACAGCCACTTCTAGGAATTGCGCCAAACCGGCATCTTAGTTCGCAGCACTTGGTCCTAAATACCTGCCGAGATCGGCGATTTCGGCCTTATCCGGCGTTGCACCCTCAATTTGATTTTGGCAAGCTCGCAACCGACTGGAGCCGCCCCTCAGGGCAAGGGGGCGGCTTTGTTCAAAATCAAGGCGCCGCACCGCACGACGGACAACAAAAGGCGCCGGGGGTACATCAAGGATCTGAGGCAAAAATCACATGACAGCATTATGGTTGATAGTGCTCTGCGGAGTGCTTTCCGTCGTCTACGCGATTTGGGCGACGTCTTCGGTGTTGGGCGCGGATGCGGGGTCGCCGCGCATGCAGGAGATCGCGGGCGCAGTGCGCGAAGGCGCACAGGCGTATCTGCGGCGCCAGTACACCACGATCGGTCTCGTCGGCATCGTCATCTTCGTGCTGCTTGCCTATTTCCTCGGGGTCTATGTCGCGATCGGTTTTGCCATCGGCGCGGTCCTGTCGGGAGCGGCCGGCTTCATCGGCATGAACGTCTCGGTCCGCGCCAATGTGCGCACCGCCCAGGCTGCGACGACGTCGCTTGCCGGCGGCCTCGAACTCGCCTTCAAGGCGGGCGCCATCACCGGACTTCTGGTTGCCGGTCTCGCGCTGTTGGGCGTGACCCTCTATTTCGGCTTCCTGGTCCACTCGCTGAAGCTCGCGCCCGATAGCCGCACCGTCGTCGACGCCATGGTGGCGCTCGGCTTCGGTGCCTCGCTGATCTCGATCTTCGCCCGTCTCGGCGGCGGCATCTTCACCAAGGGTGCTGACGTCGGCGGCGACCTCGTCGGTAAGGTCGAGGCCGGCATTCCCGAGGACGATCCGCGCAACCCGGCGACCATCGCCGACAACGTCGGCGACAATGTCGGCGACTGCGCCGGCATGGCCGCCGACCTGTTCGAGACCTATGCGGTGACCGCGGTCGCCACCATGGTCCTGGCGGCGATCTTCTTCGCCAAGACGCCGATCCTCGCCAACATGATGACGCTGCCGCTCGCGATCGGCGGCATCTGCATCATCACCTCGATCGTCGGGACCTTCTTCGTCAAGCTCGGGCCGAGCCAGTCGATCATGGGCGCGCTCTACAAGGGCCTGATCGCGACCGGCATCCTGTCGCTGATCGGCATCGCGCTGGTGATCTACTACCTGATCGGCTTCGGCAAGCTCGAGGGCGTCGATTACACGGGCATGGCGCTGTTCGAGTGCGGCGTGGTCGGCCTCGTCGTTACCGCGCTGATCATCTGGATCACCGAATACTACACCGGGACCGACTACCGTCCGGTGAAGTCGATTGCGCAGGCCTCGGTCACCGGCCATGGCACCAACGTGATCCAGGGTCTCGCCGTCTCGATGGAAGCGACCGCGCTGCCCGCGATCGTGATCATCGCCGGTATCCTCGTCACCTATAGCCTCGCCGGCCTGTTCGGCATCGCGATCGCGACTGCCACCATGCTGGCACTGGCCGGCATGATCGTCGCGCTCGACGCCTTCGGCCCCGTCACCGACAATGCCGGTGGCATCGCAGAAATGGCAGGCCTGCCGAAGGAGGTGCGCAAGTCGACCGACGCGCTCGATGCGGTCGGCAACACCACCAAGGCAGTGACCAAGGGTTACGCGATCGGCTCCGCCGGTCTCGGTGCCCTCGTGCTGTTCGCGGCCTACAACCAGGACCTCAAGTTCTTCGTAGCGGACAGCGCGCAGCACGCCTACTTCGCCGGCGTCAATCCGGACTTCTCGCTCAACAACCCCTATGTGGTCGTGGGCCTCTTGTTCGGCGGCCTGTTGCCGTATCTGTTCGGCGCGCTGGGCATGACCGCCGTCGGCCGTGCGGCCGGCGCGATCGTCGAGGAGGTACGCCGTCAGTTCCGCGAGAAGCCGGGCATCATGCAGGGCACCGACAAGCCGGACTACGGCAAGGCGGTTGACCTGCTCACCCGCGCCGCGATCAAGGAGATGATCATCCCCTCGCTGCTGCCGGTGCTGTCGCCGATCGTCGTCTACTTCGTGATCTATGCGATCGCGGGTGGCGGCGCGGTCGGCAAGTCGGCCGCGTTCTCCGCCGTCGGCGCCATGCTGCTCGGCGTGATCGTGACGGGCCTGTTCGTCGCGATCTCCATGACCTCGGGCGGCGGCGCGTGGGACAACGCCAAGAAGTACATCGAGGACGGTCATTTCGGCGGCAAGGGCTCTGATGCCCACAAGTCGGCGGTGACCGGCGACACCGTCGGCGATCCCTACAAGGACACGGCGGGACCTGCGGTGAACCCGATGATCAAGATCACCAACATCGTCGCCTTGCTGCTGCTGGCGATTTTGGCGCACTGAGCGGCGGAAAGCCGGAAAGACGAAACCCCGCGGCGCGAGCCGCGGGGTTTTGTTTGATGGGTTGGATGCTCTCACCTCGTCATTGCGAGGAGCTCTTGCGACAAAGCAATCCAGGGTCTTTCCATGGAGGCAGTCTGGATTTGCTTCGCTACGCTCGCAATGACGTAATAGGCAGCAGCGCTCGCGTGAACGCTATTGCACATCCATCTGCAGGCCTTCCTTCTGGATGATGCCGGCGAACTTCTTCGTCTCGGCCTCCACGAAGGCGGCGAACTGCTGCGGGGTGCCGTAGTCGGCGCGGGCGCCCATCGCGGCGATCTGCTTCTTGATGTCGTCGCGCTCCAGCATCGCCTTGACCTGGAGATTGAGCGCGTTGAGCACCTCCGGTGAGACCCCCTTCGGCAGGAACACGGAAAACCAGGACGAGACGTCGAAGTTCGCCAATTCCGGCGCGCTCTCGCGCATGGTCGGCAGGTTCGGCGCGAGGTCGCTGCGCTCGGTCGTGGTGACGCAGAGGCCGTTGAGCGTGCCGTTCTGCACCTGAGGCAGGCTCGGATAGAGATTGTCGAACAGGATCTGGATGTCGCCGGCGAGCGCCGCTTGCAGCGCGGGTCCGGCGCCGCGGAATGGGATGTGTGTCATCTTCAGGCCGGTGAGCTGGAGGAACCAGGCGCCGGTGAGGTGGGGGCTCTGGCCGACGCCGGAGGAGGCGTAGCTGAGCTTGTCCGGATTGGCCTTCAGGTACGCGATCAGCTCGGGGACCGACTTGATGCCGGTCTTCGGATGCGCCGAGACGATGTTCGGGATCCGGATCATGTTCGACACCGGCTGCAGCTGGTCCGGCTTGTAGGTGAGGTTCTTGAAGATGCTGTAGGCGATCGCGTTCGGCCCCGGGTTGCCGATGAGGATGGTGTGTCCATCCGGCTTGGCGCGCACGGCCTCAGCCGTGCCGATCGTGCCGCCGCCGCCGGAGCGGTTTTCCACGACCGCCGACTGGCCCCAGGCGGTTTGCAGATGTGCTGCAAGGAGCCGGCCCATCACGTCGGTCGACCCGCCGGCCGCAGCCGGCACGATGAGGCGGACGTTTTCGGTGGGCTTCCAGTCGGCGAGGCTCGATCGCGGCAGGATCGCTGCGGCCGAAAGGCCGGCAGCGCCGGCGAGCACGCGACGGCGGGACAACAAAGTGTTCTGAGATGTGTTCTGAGTTTTATTGGGCACGAATCCGCTCCCTGCTTCTTGCTTTGCTGGGACGGTACGGAACCGCTCATGCGGCCGCAAGTCGCGCGCGACGGCAAGCGCCGCGCGGAGGGCGGCACGAAGCCGCAGAGATCGAGCCATTTACCTTGCAGCGGAATTGGTGCGCGCACGATGACGCGAACCGATATCCACCTCGCTCGAAAATATCGCGAAGCCTCAGTTGAAGCTGAGCAGCTTGAACAGCGGCGCGAGGTAGCTCATCTCCTGACCCGAGGTCGGCGTGGTGCGGCTGATGAAGTCGAAGATCTTGCCGTCCTGGAGGCCGTAATTCGCAAGCCGGCGCACGCGCCGGTTCTTGTCGAAATAGATCGCGATCACGCGCTGATCGACCACCCTCTGGTTCATGAAGGCGACCGGGCGCTCCGAGCGCTGCGAGATGTAATAGAACACTTCACCGTCGAGGGTCGCGACGGTGGAGGGCGTGCCCATCACGATCAGCACCTGGTCCTGGCTCGCACCGATCGGAATCTGCTCGAGCGCGCCGGGCGGCAGGATGTAGCCCTTCTGGAACTGTTCACCGGTGCAGCCCGCAAGGGCCAGGCCGACCACGGCCGTAGCCGCGAGCATGCGCAAGCCGTGCCAGCATGCGTGAAGGCCGCGCCGCTTGTCCGCGCGCAGGCTGGTCTCGTTCGTTGTCGTCATAGTGGAACTGATTCCGTCCCCTTGCGTCGCGCGAGGCGCTGAAGTACCGGGCTGGGCGTCTGAATGCAACACGCGCGCGCCCGCTTGCGGAAACCACAATGCTTTGGCCGTTCAATCACTTCAGGAAACCCCGGCGAACCCCATCGGACACCATTGAAGCCATCTATGGCATGATCGTGACGCAGGCGCGAGAACCCATATTTTACCGCGACTTGGGCGTGCCCGATACGGTTAACGGGCGTTTCGACCTGTTGCTGCTGCATCTCTGGCTGCTGCTGCGCCGCCTGCGCACGGCCCAGGGCGCCACCGACCTGTCCCAGGCGCTGTTCGACCGCTTCTGCGAGGACATGGATGACAATCTGCGCGAGATGGGGGTGGGCGACCAGACCGTGCCGAAGCGGATGCGGGCCTTCGGCGAGGCCTTCTACGGCCGCGTCCAGGCCTATGACCAGGCAATGGAGGCCGGCGGCGAGGCGCTGGCATCGGCGATCTGCAAGAATATCTTGAATGGGACCGGCTTCGACCAGGCGCAGCGGCTTGCGGCCTATGCGCGGGCCAGTGAGGCCGATCTTGGCCGGACCGAGGAGGCTGCGCTGCTGCGCGCCGCCTTCAAGTTTCCTCCAGCACTCCCTGAGGATGTCACGCCATGAGCCGACCGAATGCCGGATCCGAGCCCGATCCCTGGCGGGCGCCCGTCATCGTTGCGCAGATCCCCGACGCCGGGCTGCATCGCGAGCTGGAGGCCTCGGCGGCCGAGCGACGGGCCATGGCGGAGGTCGCAGGCCTCCGCGAGATCCTGTCCGCCCATGCCAGCTTCGATGTCGTGCCGAAAAGCGGCGGGCGGGTCCAGGTCACGGGGCTTGTTCGCGGCCGGATCGGCCAGACCTGCGTCGTCACGCTCGATCCGATCGAGAGCGAGATCGAGGAGGAGGTGGACCTGATGTTCGCCCCCGAAGCCGAGGCGCGCCGCCTGGCCGACCTGATCGAGGAGGGACAGGATGGCGAGCCGTCTGAGGTCGCCGACCCGCCCGAGCCGATCGCTGGCGGCATCATCGACCTCGGCCGCCTCGCCACCGATGCCCTGTTCCTGGCGATCGATCCCTATCCGCGCAAGGAGGGGGCCGTGTTCGAGACGGAGGTCACCGCGCCCGATCCCGAGGACCATCCCTTCGCGGCGCTGAAGGCACTGCAGGACAAGAAGAAGGGCCAGTAGGGCATTTGCGCTTGCGGCCGCCTTGCGATCGGAGGCGAGCCATTTGCCTTGATGGTTTGAAAGAACCTCTTATCTTTCTGATTTCAATGCGTTTCCTGCGAAATACGGTGTTCGCGGCCGGATCGTCCCGAATGCAAAAGGCTGGGGGCAAGAGGTTGTTTCGGGGGCACAAAACGCTATTGTCGCGCCCCGGTCCGGGTGCGGCGTGGCGCTTGGCCGATCGCCATGTCCGTGGCGAACCCATTTTGCGGCCCCGCTAGCACAAGACCGCACCAGACCAGGTTTCCAGGACTTTTATGCCAAGCAAGGTTCGCATCGCGCTGGACGCCATGGGAGGCGATGTCGGCCCCGCCGTGGTCATTCCGGGCGCCGCCATCTCGCTGGGCAGGCATCGCGATACCGAGTTTCTGCTGGTCGGCGACCGCGCCAGGATCGAGCCCGAGCTCGATAAGCACCCGAAGCTGAAAGCCGCCTCCAAGATTGTCCATACCGACGTCGCCGTCAGCATGGAGGACAAGCCGAGCCAGGCGCTGCGGCGCGGCCGCAAGACCTCCTCGATGTGGCTCGCGATCGATGCGGTCAAGAAGGGCGAGGTGGATGTCGCGATCTCCGCCGGCAATACCGGCGCGCTGATGGCGATGGCGCGCTTCCATCTGCGGACGCTGCCGGGCATCGACCGGCCGGCCATCTCCGCGATCTGGCCGACCATGCGCGGCGAATCCGTCGTGCTCGACCTCGGCGCCACCCTCGGCGGCGATGCCCACCACCTGGTCTCGATGGCGGTGATGGGCGCGGCCAAGGCGAGCGTGCTGTTCAACAAGACGCGGCCGACGGTCGGGCTGCTCAATATCGGCGCCGAGGAGATCAAGGGCCACGAGGAGATCCGCGAGGCCAGCGAGATCCTGCGGGCGAGGAACCTGCCGGAGCTCGACTATATCGGCTTCGTCGAGGGCGACGGCATCGGCAAGGGGCTGGCCGACGTGATCGTCACTGAAGGTTTCAGCGGCAACATCGCGCTCAAGGCCGCCGAGGGAACCGCGCGGCAGATGGCGGAATTGCTCCGTAACGAGATGCGGCGGAGCTGGCTCTCCAAGCTCGGCTATGTGTTCGCCCGCAGTGCCTTCCAGGTCCTCCGCGACAAGATGGACCCCAACAAGTCCAATGGCGGCGTGCTGCTGGGACTGAACGGGGTGGTTGTCAAGAGCCATGGCGGAACCAACGCCGAAGGCTTTGCCTATGCGATCGATGTTGGCTATGAGATGGCTCACTACGATCTCCTGAACAAGATCAATCAGATGCTCAACCGCGAGGGTGGTGCACTCAGTTCCGTGCAGGCCGCGCAGGAGGCTGTTTCGTGACTCAAATTCGTTCGGTCGTGCTCGGCTGCGGCTCTTACTTGCCGGAGCAGGTGGTGACCAACGCCCAGTTGGCGGCGCGTATCGACACCTCCGACGAGTGGATCGTCCAGCGCACCGGCATTCGCGAGCGGCACATCGCGGCCGAGGGCGAGTTCACCTCGCACCTCGCGATCAAGGCGGCCCAGGCCGCGCTCACTGATGCCGGCGTGGACGCGCAATCGATCGAGCTCATCGTGCTCGCGACCTCGACGCCGGACAACACCTTCCCCGCGACGGCGGTCGCCGTGCAGCACGGGCTCGGCATTAACCATGGCGCGGCCTTCGATCTCCAGGCGGTGTGCTCGGGCTTCGTGTTCGCGCTCGCTACCGCCGACAACTTCCTGCGTACCGGCGCCTACAAGCGCGCGCTGGTGATCGGCGCCGAAACCTTCTCGCGCATCCTCGACTGGAACGATCGCGGCACCTGCGTGCTGTTCGGCGACGGCGCCGGCGCCGTGGTGCTGGAAGCGCAGGAGCAGCCGGGCAATGCCGCGACCGATCGCGGCGTCCTGACCACTCACTTGCGCTCCGACGGCCGCCACAAGGCCAAGCTGTTCGTCGACGGCGGACCGTCCTCGACCCAGACGGTCGGCCATCTGCGCATGGAAGGCCGCGAGGTCTTCAAGCATGCGGTCGGCATGATCACCGACGTCATCGTCGATGCCTTCAACGCGACCGGGCTCAATGCCGACAGCATCGACTGGTTCGTGCCGCACCAGGCCAACAAGCGGATCATCGATGCCTCCGCGCACAAGCTGCATATCGCGCCGGAGAAGGTGGTGCTGACGGTGGACCGCCACGGCAACACCTCGGCGGCCTCGATCCCGCTGGCGCTGTCGGTGGCTCGCAAGGACGGCCGCATCAAGAAGGGCGATCTGGTCCTGCTGGAAGCCATGGGCGGCGGCTTCACCTGGGGTTCCGCGCTGGTGCGCTGGTAAGCCACATCAGATAAAATTTTGCCGGAATCAGCGCCGATTATGAATGCGTCGGCATTGATGAGCGCTGTTGACCGTCGTATCGTAACCTCATAATTTCAGACAACAATTGTTCGCCGTGAGGTGGGGCAGGGCGATGACCGAGACCAGCAAAACCGTAACGCGAGTTGATCTGTGCGAAGCCGTCTACCAGAAGGTAGGTCTGTCGCGCACGGAGTCGTCCGCCTTCGTGGAACTCGTGCTGAAGGAGATCACCGACTGCCTGGAGAAGGGTGAGACGGTGAAATTGTCGTCGTTCGGTTCCTTCATGGTGCGCAAGAAGGGTCAGCGTATCGGCCGTAACCCGAAGACCGGCACCGAGGTGCCGATCTCGCCGCGCCGCGTCATGGTGTTCAAGCCCTCGGCGATCCTGAAGCAGCGGATCAATGCCCAGCACCGCACCAACGGCGACGCCACCAAGGCACAACAGGAAGAGGCGTAACCGCCTTTCGGAAAGGACTGGCATTTGGACAAGGCGCCGGATGCGTTCCGAACCATCAGCGAAGTAGCGCAGGAACTCGACATTCCGCAGCACGTGCTGCGGTTCTGGGAGACCCGCTTCTCCCAGATCAAGCCGATGAAGCGCAGCGGCGGACGCCGCTATTACCGCCCCGATGATGTCGACCTGCTGAAGGGCATCCGCCGGCTGCTCTACGGCGAGGGCTACACCATCCGCGGGGTGCAGCGGATCCTGAAAGAGCACGGCGTCAAATCGGTGCAGGGCCTCGCCGACAGCGCGGCAGCAGTCTCGTTCGGAGCGATCGAGGATGCCATCGGGCAGAGCCTGATGGAGCCGGAGGACGAGGCGCCCATCAAGGGCATCACCGACACCGACGATGACGACTTCCAGGGCGATGAGGAGGAAGGCATCGACTTCCGCTTCACCGAGATCGACGACGAGGAGATCCTCACCACCTTCCGCAAGGGCGGCGCCGCCGCCGCACCCGCCGGCCCCAGCGCGGTGGACCGCGAGCGCTTGGGTCGGGCACTCGCCGATCTCATCGCAGCCAAGGAGATGCTGGATCACGCGCTGAAGGACGGGTGAGGGCTGCTTCCCGCCGGCTTTGCGGGCAGTTCCGGGGCGGTTTGGGCGGATACACCAAAATGGTGTGACGTCGCCTTGCGCAAAGCGGCGATCCTAGCTAATGGAACGACATTCGGAGCGTGGCGCAGCCCGGTTAGCGCACTAGTCTGGGAGACTAGGGGTCGGAGGTTCAAATCCTCTCGCTCCGACCATTTTTCCAAATACTTTCGATCTCGTTTCGAGAAGGCCCGTTTACAGCGGGCCGCCCGTTTACAGGCGGTTTACGCAATCCGTTCGCTCCGCGTTCTCTTCGGCTAGGAGGCCAAAGGCGGAGAGTCCACGAGATCGACACCACGCGCGTCGTCGAGACCCGCGCCGGGGCATCAAGTCCCAGCCTACATCCCAAACATGACAACGGACGGGATCGACTCCGTAAGCCGCCGCGACAGGGCACTGTACGGCTCGATCAACTAACGCATCTAGCGGGCCCTTCTGGCTGCGAGCACTACCGCTCCGAACGACCGCCACTTGCGATGGAACCGGAATAAACATATGATAATCTTATTGAAACTCAGAGTTGCGTTAATTGAAGCACATTGCACCAGGCGGGCTCCGGTGCCGCACAGTTTTCACTAGGCCTGACAAGATCGCGCTTGCTGCCATCGGGGCTATGGCAGCGTTGGCAGTTCTCTCGGGCTTACTGAACCCACAATCGGAGACAACCAAACGCGTGTTTCGCACCCCACCCAGCTGCTATTCAATCGGCACCTCGGTAGCCCCAGGGTGTTCAGCGACGCCAAGTGACACGACGAAATAGCCCGCGGACTTTGACTTCGCGTAGTTCGAGACGGGGCGAGGTATGAGGTCCGTCGACATCGTCGGAGGGGTTCTTCTAGGGATCGAGATCATCGCTACACCAAGCGCGAGCAGAAGCCCGCGAGCTTGAGGCCGAGCCAACGATGCGATCAGCTAACGAAGCATCAAAGTCTTGCGAAGGCTGCATGCGTAGAAAACCAACCGACCCCGCTGCCTGGGGAGCCGATGCATTGATGCTCCAATTTCGGATCGAGCGAATGGCAAGTGGGTTGGCAGGATCAGCACTGTATTGGTGCCTCTTGTCATGATCTGCCGTCAGCGTGCGATCACGATCCTCCAAGGGGAAGTCGACGCTCTGGGAGAGCATCTTGAATATTCGTCCTATGATGCCATCGAGCTTACGCTATCAACTCCAAAATCGGCAGTTGCCGGGTAGGGGCTAGCCAGGCGCTGGTTTTGCGGCGGCGCGCAGCTCTGGGTTTGAGCTTACGGCCAAATACCCCACCACCATCCGCGTCGTCTCGTCCACCAGGACCTTCACCCTCTTCTCCGACAGCATCTCGGCGTGGTTCAGCACCGTGTTGTGCGCGACGGCCTCGATCGTGCTGACGCAGATGAACGTCGCTAGGCCCGGATCGATCTTGCGCATCTCCTTGCGGCGACTTCCGAGATAGGTGCGCACCAAGGTGTGGACTTCGCGGTTGAAGGCTTCGACGTCCTTCAGCTGGCCGGTGCGGGGGATCTGCTCGGCGAGGACGCGGTGGAGTTTCGGGTTGATGCGGTGGGCTTCGATTGCGACGGTGACGAGTTTTCGCACGGCTTGCTCGATCGGCATGTCGGCGACTTCAAGGAGCGCGGTGCGGACGAGGCCCATGATCTCTTCGTTGTGGCGGTCGATCACGGCGGCGACGAGCGCCTCCTTGCTCGGAAAGTATTGATAGAGCGAGCCGACGCTGACGCCGGCGATCTCGGCGATGCGGTTGGTGCTGGCTTTCTCAAAACCTTCCTTGACCAGAATGCGAGCAGTCGCCTCGACCAGCGCGTCGACGGTGGCGCGGGATCGCTCCTGCGAGGCATTTTTCCGGGGTTTTGTGCGCGGTTTGCGGGCCACGGCCTTGTGATCTGAATGCGAGTAGGAAAAGCGAGTGAATGCTCGCATTATAGCGGCAAGTGGCGGCGGGTCGGCAAGCCTGTTTGTCGCCGCCGCGAACGCGCCAGATGGGGATATGGCCATGAGCGTTGCCAGGATCGTGTCGGCCTTGCAGTTTTGCCCGGGTGGTTGCGTGTTCAGTCCACCGGCCCGGTGCGATCCCGCGCCAAGCCTGCAAAGCCGCGCCTTCAACCTGCTGCTGCGCCTTCTTCCGTTCAAGAAGCAGCTGGCATCAGCCGAAGCCGTGCAGGCCCACGTGCGGAAGCTCGCATTGGAGCCTGTAACGTTCGAGCCGACGGGGCTCGGCCGCGGCGTCGAGGCGACGCTGACGAAGATGGGCGGCTGGCCGGTCTATTACACGGCACCGTCGTCGGGCCATGAGGGGTGCAACTATGTCATGTTCCTGCATGGCGGCGGCTTCATCAATGAGATCGTGCCGGCTCATTGGCGCTTCGTCGGACAGATGACTCGGCAGGCGCGCGTTTGCTGCGTCGTGCCGATCTATCCGCTGGCGCCGCGCGCGACTGCGAAGGACGTCGTGCCGACGACGGCCGAGCTGCTGCGCATGCTGCTGGAAGACGCAGGGTCCGCAAAGGTCACGGTGGTCGGCAATTCCGCCGGCGCAGGGCTCGCGCTCGCGGCCTGCCAGTGGCTGCGCGATCGCGGCCATCGGCAGCCGAGCCGCCTGGTGCTGATCTCGCCCGCGGCCGATGCGTCGGTCAGCCGCGTGGAGCAGGTTGCGATCGCTGCGCGCGATCCGATCCAGGACATTCCGGGGATCGTCGAGGCGGGACGGCTCTATGCCGGCGAGCTCGATGTCGGCCATCCCTTCGTCAGTCCGCTCAACGGCGCCTTCCGCGCGCTGGCGCCGATGACGATCTTCTCGGGGACGCGCGATCTGCTCTACCCTGACAGCGTCGATCTCGCGGAGCGGGCGCGGACGGTGGGCGTGCCGGTCGAGCTGCATCTTTTGCGCGGCCAGCCGCATAATTATGCGTTGATGCCGACGCCGGAAGGACGGCGGGCGCGTGCAATCATCCTGCGTGAGATTGGGTAGGAATGTGGCGTGATCATCGTCACAGAGCGCGTTGCCGCGAACGGTCCGGCGCTGGCGGCGCCCGCGTGGAGGGATAAGGCGATCCCCGGGGCGTTTCCTCGTCGTCTTGCTATCCGTTTTTTGCGGGCCTTCAGGCGCGGCCCTTGATCTCGTAGTGACCAGGCACGCATTTGTAGCGCTCGAGGCGCCAGTTGGCGTGATAGATCGGATGCTCGCCCATCCATTTCGCTAAGGGGGCCTGTGCACCGACCGCACACTGCATCATCGAAATCTCGGGCGTCATGTTGCTGTCGGTCACGATTTCCTCGACGCAAGCGCCCGAGGCAGATGCACCTAGCCGGCAGAGCACGGCTACGACGGTCACGAACATTCCTGTCACCTCATTGGTTGTTTCTGACCACGAAGAAGATGCAAGCGGAGTGCCAGAGCCTGTGACACGCAAACAACACGCTGGCCTGGCCGACTCAAACCCAGCGTCCATTCCCCCGTGGTTCCCGCATTTGTCCGGCTTCGGGTTATGGCGGTGCGCCTTGAGACGCCGACCGCGCGCTCCGCGTGGTGACCGCACTGGAGTGGCCGATAATCCGTGTGCCGAAATAACTGATGCCGAATGGCATCGCCGATCCGCTTTTACCCGCGGATGCGGCGCTGCTACAGTTTTGCGCGCGCCTCGCTAAATGGCGCTGCGACGAAGAAACATACCGACAAGGGGAGGGACCGAAGTCCGATGAAGGATTTTGCTGGAAAGATCGCGGTCATCACCGGCGGCGGCACGGGGATGGGGCGCGAGCTCGCGCGGCAGCTCGTCGCCGAAGGCTGCAACGTCGCGATGTGCGACGTCTCGGAAGCGGCGATGGCCGAGACCAAGCGGTTGTGCGAGGTCGACAGGCTGCCGCAGGGCCTGCGCGTCACGACGCATGTCGCCGACGTCGCGATCGAGGATCATCTGAAGCGCTTTCGCGACGAGCTCGCGGAGCAGCAGAAGACGGACAAGATCCATCTCCTGTTCAACAATGCCGGCATCGGCGGCGGCGGCAGCCTGTTCACCAACACGCGCGAGCAGTGGGAGCGCACCTTCAACATCTGCTGGGGCGGCGTCTATCTCGGCGTGCGCACCTTCCTGCCGATGCTGGTGGCGGCGGACGAGGCCCACATCGTCAACACCGCGAGCGTCAACGGCTTCTGGGCCTCGATCGGCATGAACCAGGCGCACACAGCCTACAGCTCGGCCAAGTTCGCCGTGAAAGGATTTACCGAAGCGCTGATCAACGATCTTCGCCTGCATGCCCCGCACGTCAAATGCTCGGTGGTGATGCCCGGTCACATCGGCACCTCGATAGTCTCCAATTCGCGCAAGGTGCAGACGGGCGACGGCTCGGAGCGGCTCAGCGACGACGAGGTGGCGCTGACCCGCAAGCGCATGGCCGCGGCCGGCGTGCCGGATGCCGACAAGATGTCGGACGACGACATCCAGGCGGCGTTCGCCGAGCGCGCCCGCAGCTTCCTGGAGGATGCGCCGACGACGGCGGCGCAGGCGGCGAAGATCATTCTCGACGGCGTCAAGGCGGAGCGCTGGCGTATTCTCGTCGGCGAGGACGCCAAGCATCTCGACGAGCGGGTGCGCGCCACGCCGGAGCAGGCTTACGACCGCGCCTTCTACGAAAGTTTAACGCAAGAGGTGGGCTGGCGGCTCGGGTGAGTCGGCACTGCCGACCCACTCAAGAGAAGCGCGCAGATGTAGGTATGATGGTCGTCATGACAAGAGGTGCGCGGCTGATTTCGCGTGCCAGCTCCCGCCAATTGGTAGCCGTATGATGAATTGGAATATCGGGCATGCGACAGGGACGATCGTTCAAGCGATGGTGATCTCAAGCGAGTCTCATTTGAAGGACGGTAGCTTGGTTGCTGAACTGAAATAGTTTAGTTAATCGGGGTAACGCGACGACCAGAGCGTAGCTCACCATGATGCCCGCATGCCTCTCCGATGATTTGATCCTTTGCGCGGAGCGTGAGGACATCTCCGCTGAATTCACGCGGCTCCTCACCGCGGCGCAGGAGGGTGGCGCCACCATCGCAGAATGCCTGCTGATCGCCCGCCAGCTGAAGCGTGGCGACGATCAGTCCTGGCACCGTGAATGGAAAAAGCTCGCGCGGGCCAACCGGCACCGCGCCGAAGCCGCGTTCGCGGAAGGGCACATGGCGAGCGCGCAGCGCAACTGGCTGCGCGCGATGAACTACTACGCTGCGGCGGCGATGCCGCTCGAGGCGGCCGACGAGCGCCGCTGGGTCGCGGTGCTCGCGACGCAGGAATGCGCCCGCCGCTATCTGTCGGCACGCACGCCCCCCGGCGAAGTGGTGACGATCCCCTGGCTCGATGACCATTCGCTGCAAGGCTATTTCCTGCCTGCGCCCTTGGGTCGAGGGCCGGCCCCGACCGTGATCTGCATCGGCGAGCCCGGACACCGCAAGGAAGAGTTTCTGTTCAAGCTGGCGCCGCATGCGCGCGAGCGTGGCTTTGCAATGCTGGCGCTGGATCTGTTCGGCGATCAGCGCGACGATTATCTCGATGTGCTGCTGCGGCGCCGGGATCTCGAAAGCGCAATTCCGGCCGTGATGGACTATCTGGAGACGCGCAGCGATGTCGATGTCGGCCGCATCGCCATCGTGGCCGATGGCTGGGGCTCGTCCTTCGTGGCACGCGCGGTGTTGCAGGAGCCGCGACTGGCGGCGGCCGTTTGCGACGGCGGACTGTGGGACTTGCACGAGCGGGCCTTCTTCGCCAGCCGCTTTGCGATGAGCGACGTCAGCATCGTTCCGGTGCCCCATGCGCCGCTGATGGCCTCCAGCGCCGAATGTCCGGTGCTGATCACGCTGGGCGAGGACGGCTGGCTCAAGGCCGACCGCGCCCGCCAGATCGTGCAGACGTCGCGGCTTGGCAGCTCCGAGGTCATGCTCAAGGTGTTCACCGCCGGTGAAACCGGCGCCGCGCAGGCCCACGCGGACAATCCGAGCCTCGCCAACGAATACATCTTCGACTGGCTCGAATCCCGGCTCAGTTCGCCTCTGCGAATCTGAAGCGCTCGATCTCCCTTAGAAGTCGAGGCTGAGGCGGACGCAGGCCTTCTCGAGGCGCGACTTCAACATCGCGAGCTTGGTGGTGAATTCGGTGAGCTCGTGCTCGTCGAACTCCTGGAAGACGAATTCCTTGATCGTCTTGTACTGTTCGTTGAGGCTCGCGAGGTGCTTCTGCGTCTTCTCGGTCAGGGACAGCCGCACCACTCTTGCGTCCGTCGGCGAGGGGCGGCGGCGCAGCAGGCCTTTCTTCTCGAGCAGCTTGGATTGCGTGGTGACGAAGGACGGATCGACGTGGAGGAGCTTGGAGACGACGTTGACCGGGATGCCATCGTCCTTGTCGAGGTCGGAGATGGCCATCAGTATCAGCCATTGCGGGCCGCTGATGCCGAGCGTCCGCGCCCAGATCTGCCGCACTTCCTCCAGATACATGTTGATCGACGATATCTCCCAGGTGAAGCGCCTGATGATATCCAGGTTGGCGATCGAGCGCAGGCGCGCTCCCTCTTTCCTCGTCGCGGACACAGCGTCACTCCCGTGAACTGATCTTTCAGGCCGGTGATCGTGGGATGCCATAGTCCACGCAAGCCTGCCCCGACGCAAGTGCAGAGCAGGGTAATTTTGTCACTAAAATTACAAAGATGAGAAAGTCAGGCTATAGGCTTCGGCGGAAGTGTTGCGCCGCGGGCACAGGTTTAGCGAAACCGGAAAGCTGATCAAATAAACTATTTTGATTAGCGAAACGGCGCAGGCATATTGATGCGTGACGGTGGGGGTACTCGATCGTCCCGTTGCAGGTGGTTCGCTCACGTCCCTCGCCTCGATTGCGGGTGTGGCCGAAAGCGCAAAGCGGCCGAGCGGATTTGAGAGACGGGGATCTTGGGGGGCCTGACGGTCCGGTCTCCGTAAAATGAGCAACTTGGAGGTTTTAAATGAAAGTGGTGAAGAGCCTTTTGCTCGGCACTGCGGCGGGTCTGATCGCCGTCGGTGGAGCCCAGGCCGCCGATCTTCCGGTCAAGGCCAAGGCGGTCGAGTACGTCAAGATCTGCACGCTCTACGGCGCGGGCTTCTACTACATCCCGGGCAGCGACACCTGCATCAAGCTGGGCGGCTATTTGCGTGCCGAAGTGGCGCTCAACGCCGGCGGCAATTACAGCGCCCAGTACAACGGCGTGTTCGCGGCCAACAACCGCCTGACCAACTACTACTCGATGCGCGCGCGTGAAGATCTCAACATCGACACCCGCACCGCGACCGAGTACGGCGTCGTCCGCACCTATTTCGACGCGGTCTTCACCTGGACGACCGGCAACTATGGCGGCACCGGTTCGGCCACGGGCGCGACCCAGTACAGCGGCACGATCGGCCTCAACGCGGCCGGCACCGGCCTCACCGGCTCGAGCGGCGGCGCCGTCAACGGCACGGACGGCGGCATCTCCGGCGGCGCGCTCGGCGTCTACTACGCCTTCATCCAGTTCGCCGGATTCACCATGGGTAAGGCGGTGTCGCAGTTCGACGCGCCCTGGATCAACTATCCCGGCAACAATTTCGACCAGCTGGTCGGCGGCAGCGGCACCACCAACGGCGTGGCGCAGTTCACCTACACGGCCGATTTCGGCCAGGGCATCACAGCCTCGTTCTCGGCACAGGACCAGACGCAGGTCTTCCAGACGAACATTTGGAACACGGCCGGCATGTCGACCACGGGCGTGCTCGGCGGTGCCTACGGTTCGAACGACCTCGGCGGCAGCCGCTCGCCCGATCTCGTCGCGATGGTTCGCGTCGATCAAGCCTGGGGCCTGTTCCAGGCGTCGGTCGCGGCGCACGACAACCATGTCGCTTATTACGGCGCCACTGAAACCACCGGTCATCCGGAAGACAAGTGGGGCTGGGCCGTCCAGCTCGCATTGGGCATCAAGAACATCCCGACTGGTGCTGGCGACGTGATCAACATCTCGGGCGTCTACACCGAAGGCGCGAGCCGCTACAACTTCCAGGAGCTGGCCGCGACCAGCTACTCGATGTTCGGCAGCTCGAACGCGGCCTATCAGAGCATCGGCTTCGCCGGCGTGTCTGATGCGGTGTTCGCACCGGGCGGCGGCCTCGAACTGACCAAGACCTACGGTTTCCGTGGTGCCTACACCCACAACTGGAATCCGTACTGGAACACGGCGCTGTACGGCGCGTGGGCTGCGGTCAATTACAGCGGCACGGCGAAAGGCCTGATCTGCGGCAGCGCCGCGTTCGCCACCCTGACCGGCACCTGCAACCCGGACTTCAACATCGGCCAGGTCGGCGTCATCACGCGCTGGACGCCGGTGAAGAACCTGACCTTCTCGGCCGACTTCACCTACAGCCATCTCGACCAGAAGTATTCGGGCGCGATCACGACCGGAGCCCTGACCGGCGTCGCCAAGCCGGCGGCGACCTACGAGCTGAAGGACCAGGACACCTACAGCTTGCTGCTGCGCGCCCAGCGCAACTGGTAAGCTTGGGGTATCGAGCCCTTGATGAAGCCCCGGCGGGAAACCGCCGGGGCTTTTTTCCGCAATGAGGGGCGTTCGGAAAATCCGGCAGCCGTTGCGAAGCGCGAAGACGAGCCATGCGGTTCGATCGGCTCAAATTTATTTACTTACCTGAGTTACTAAGCTATATGGCTTTTGGCCAAATACGAAAGTTGCGGCTCTTAGCTTCACGCTAAGCCTCCAGAAACCTCCGGTGATGCCCCGCCGGAGGTTTTTTGTTTTTGGAGATGCTGCAGATCAACCGCGCATCGCGCGAGCGCGCGCATACGGCCGGTAGGCGAGGCGGCTGTGACCGGCGCAATAGGGCTGGCCGTCGGGCGTCGTGTTGCCGCAGAAGCAGAAATCGTCTTCGCCCGGCGTCGAGATCGGCCATCGGCAGCGGTTCTCGGACAGCTCCAGCAGCGAGCAGCGATTGGCGTCGTCGATCGGGCCTGCGACCACCGGCGCGTCGGCCTCGCCATAGATGGTGGCGAGCATCTCGTATTGCAGCCGCGGCACGGCCTTGCGCGCCCGCGCCGGCGCCAAGCCTCTGTCCTGGACTTTGCGGTCGTCGAATGTCCGGCCGCGCGTCAGATTCAGCCGCGACAGCTTGCCGATCACGGCGTTGCGGCTGACGCCGATGTCGGCGGCGATCTCGCTGCAGGAGAGGCCGGCGTCGAAGTGCCGCTTCAACAGCTCAATGCGTTCGTCGGTCCAAGTTCGTGAAGAGGCAGGCGAGAGAACAGGCATGTGTTGCGATCCCAGGTTGCAGATGTCGGCCATCCGCCCGCTCGAGATCCGTCCGCCTCACGTCCGGCGCGCGCTCACGTCCTGCCATTGTCGCGGATCGACAGAAGCCCGTCCTTGATGGCGAGACGGATGCCTTCCTCGATCAATGTCCGCGCGACGCCGGGAACGCTGGTGCCGTGGGTGCCCTGTCTCACCAGTTTCTCCAGATAGGCGATGGTCGAGAGCGCCAGGGTTACGGGAATGCGGTCAGTCTCGGCTTTTTCGGTGGCCATGGCCCGAACGCTAGCCTCTTACTCGGGTACATAAAAGTAACGATTAAGACTCTATTTAGTTTCGGGGGTGGAAGTCAAATCAGCGCCGGGGCAGCAGCTCACCTGGTTGGAATCGCTTGGGAATCGGACACGTCGCGGCGCGCCGCAGGGAAGACCGGGCGGCGGCTCGATGTCGGCAGGTCGGGGAAGGGCGCGGCGGCTCAGCCGTGCACGATCGTCTTTTCGATCATGCAATGGATGCCCTTGGCGCCGTTGACGGTCTGGGTCACGCGCAGGTCTGCGGCCAGGCTGCACAGCGTGTAGGCATCCTCGCGCGATAGATTTCGCGTCTCGCCGAGCAGCGCGATCATGTCGCGCAGCGCACGCACCACGCATTGGTCGAGATCGGGGTCCATCGCCATGGTCATGTAGTGCGTCGGCGTCTCGGCGCGGGGGTAGTCGAGCCTGAGGTCCTTGCGCAGCGTGAGGCGGAAGCGGCCCCGCAGCGCGGTCTCGATCGCGGTGACGCAGACCTCGCCGTCGCCCTGCACGCCATGGCCGTCGCCGCAGGAGAACATCGCACCTGGCACGAACACCGGCAGATACAGCGTCGCACCCGCACCGAGCTCCTTGTTGTCGAGATTGCCGCCCATTGCGCGCGGGATCAGCGAGGAGATACGGCCCCAGCTAGGTGGCGGCGATACGCCCATCACGCCGAAGAACGGCTTGAGCGGCAGGTCTAAACCCCAGGGCATGCGGCCGACCATCCGCGTCCGGTCGAGCGGGATGTTGAGGAAGCGCGTCTCGTGGAAATCGTCGGGCAGGGTGCCGGCCAGCGGCTTGATCATGTTCCAGCCCCAATCCTGCCGGAGCTGCACGTCGAGGATCTCGACCGCGAGCACGTCGCCGGGCTCGGCTCCCTCGACCGCGATCGGGCCGGTGAGGATGTGGCCCGGCAGCATGCGCTCGTTTGTGGCATGAACCTGGTGCATTTCCGGCGGAATGTGAAATTTGTCGCGATCGGGCAGCACGTCCGGACCGCCGCTGATGGTATCGACCGTCACCTCATCGCCGCTGGCAATGGTGAGGACGGGCTTGAGCGCAGCTTCGAAGAAGCCCCAATGACAGGTTTCGGGGCTGGAATGCAGGTGATGACGGGTCATATGCCGCGTCCGGTTGGTTTCATCGGCCGCGGGCTTGACCCGGCGATCGATCCTCTTTCAAGAAGATTTCTGAAGATGGCGGGGCCGGTCAAGCCCCGCACAGACAGGCAAGATGATTTCAGCGAGGCTCCCCTGTTTTTCGTTCTTTCCAAGACCCTCGGCACCGCGCTGCTGCCGATCAATCTCCTGGTCGAGCTCGGAATCCTGTCTGTCGTGCTGATGGTGACGCGCTTTGCCGCGCTCGGCCGCAAGCTTGCCGTGATCACGCTGGTGCTGCTGGCGCTCGCGGCGTTCTCGCCGCTCGGCAATCTGTTGATCTATCCGCTGGAGTCTCGCTTTCCTGCGTGGGACGCCTCGCGCGGCGCGCCCGACGGCATCATCGTGCTCGGCGGCTCGGTCGACACCGATCTGTCGGCGGCGCATCGCACGCCGGTCGTCGCGCACGCGGCCGATCGTCTGTTCGCGCCGGCCGAGCTTGCCCGCCGCTATCCGAGCGCGCGCATCGTGTTCACGGGAGGCAACGCGAACCTGGTTTCGACCGAGGCGAAGGAGGCCGACTATTCCGCGCCGATCCTGGAGAGCCTCGGCATACCGAAGGAGCGCCTGATCCTCGAACGTGACTCCCGCAACACCTGGGAGAATGCGATGTTCACCAAGAAATTGGTGTCACCAAAGCCGCGCGAGCGCTGGCTGCTGGTGACGTCGGCCTTCCACATGCCGCGCTCGATGGGGATCTTCCGCAAGGCTGGATTTGACGTCGAGGCGTATCCGGTGGACTGGCGGATGGGCGGACGAGACGATTTGTTTGCCTTCACGAATATGGGTGCGGACGGACTCGGCCGAACGGAAGTGGCCATCCGCGAGTGGATCGGCCTCGTGGCCTACCGTCTGATGGGCAGAACCGGCGAGTTGCTTCCAGGACCGGGCAGGGACTAGAACGAGGGGCACCAAGACAAGAACACGGCGCGCGATCGCCGGCGCGGAGGAAGCCATGCAACAGCAGAGTGCAGACAGGATCGATCTTGCCGGCCTCGTCGCCGATCTCAACAGCTTGCTGCGGCTGAAGACCAACGTGATCGGCATGAAGTTGTTCGCGACGGCCGCAGAGATGGAGGCGATCCCGAAACTCCGCCGCCCGAATGCAATTCACACCACCGATCAGATCGTCAGCATGGCGGCGCGCCTCGGCTGGACCGTCGGCATCACCGCCGACGATCTCGTAGGTAGCCAATGCCGCGCGGTGATCGGGCTCAGCCCCCAGGACGACAAATGGCTCGCCGGCGAGAACTATGTCGGGGTCTGGCATGGTACCGCAGAAGATGCGCGCAAGCGCCAGGAGGCGCTGGACGTGGTTCCGTTCGGACACTATCAGGCGCTCGCCGTCAGTCCGCTGGCGAGCGGCCGGCTCGATCCGCCCGACATCTGCCTCGTCTATGCAACGCCGGGGCAGATGATCATCCTGATCAACGGGCTGCAATATACCGGCTACAAGAAATTCGAGTGGGGCGTGGTCGGCGAGACCGCGTGCGCGGATTCCTGGGGGCGGGCGCTCAAGACCGGGGAGCCCAGCCTGTCCTTGCCATGCTATGCCGAACGGCGCTATGGCGGCGTGCCGGACGAGGAGATGCTGATGGCATTGAAGCCTTCGCATCTCGCCAAGGCAATTGAAGGCATGAAGGCGCTGGCCAAGAACGGCCTGCGCTATCCGATCCCGCCCTATGGCATTCAAAGCGACGTCCGTGCCGGCATGGGCGTGAGTTACGCGAAGAAGTAAAGGCCGATCATGAGCTCTGCGAAATTCGACATCGTCGTCTACGGCGCGACCGGCTTCACCGGCCAGCTCGTCGCCGAATATCTGGCGGCCCATTACAAGGACGACATGGCGCTGAAATGGGCGATGGCGGGTCGCAGCCTCGACAAGCTGAAATCGGTGCGCGACGCCATTGGCGCGCCAGCCGACACGCCGCTGATCGTGGCGGATGCGTCGGACGCGGCGTCGCTGAAGGCGATGGTGGCGCAGACCAAGTCGGTGATCACGACGGTCGGTCCCTATCAATTCTATGGCGAGGACCTGCTCGCGGCCTGCGTCGCTGCGGGTGCGGACTATTTCGATCTCTGCGGCGAGCCGGTCTGGATGCGACAGATGATCGACAAGTACGGTGCGGCGGCCGAGGCGAGCGGCGCGCGCATCGTGTTTTCCTGCGGCTATGATTCCGTGCCGTTCGAGCTCGGCACTTTCTTCGTGCAGGAAGAGGCGAGGCGTGTGTTTGGCGCGCCGGCCCCGCGCGTGAAGGGCCGCGTGCGCGACATGCGCGGCACGCTGTCCGGTGGCACCGCGGCGAGCGCGAAAGCGACCTTCGACGCCGTCGCGAAGGATCTCAGCCTCGTCGCCATCCTCAACGATCATTTCGCGCTGACGCCGGGCTTCACCGGCCCGAAACAGCCGAAGGGCAACAGGGCGACTTACGAGGAGGACCTGCAATCCTGGGCCGCTCCGTTCATGATGGCGCTGATCAACACCCGCAACGTCCATCGCTCCAACATGCTGATGGGCTTTCCGTACGGGAAGGACTTCGTATACGACGAGATGGTCCTGACCGGTCCCGGCGAGAAGGGCGAGGCCAATGCGAAGCGCGTGATGGCGGCCAATGCCGAGAAGACCGGTCCGAACGCACCGAAGCCAGGCGAGGGGCCGTCGAAGGAGGAGCGCGAGAACGGTCTGTTCAATCTGCTCTACGTCGCGATTGCTCCCGACGGTCGCATGGTCCGCGCCGGCGTCACCGGAGACCGCGATCCCGGTTACGGCTCGACCTCGAAGATGATCTCCGAATGCGCGATCTGCCTGCTGCGCGACGCAGCAGACGTTCCGGCCGGTTTCTGGACGCCGGGCGCAGCGATGCAGCACAAGCTGATCAAGCGGCTGGTCGATCACGCCGGGCTGACGTTCGAGGTGGAAGGGTAGGTTGGCTCTCGTAGGGTGGGCAAAGGCGCAACGCGCCGTGCCCACCATCTCTCTGGGATCGCATCAGCAATGGTGGGCACGCTTCGCTTTGCCCACCCTACTGCACCGTTCGTGGTGCTACGCCGCCCGTGCATCGTACGCGTACATGAAATCCATGCCTTTGGCGCCCAGCGGCAGCAGCCATTTCAGCATCTGATTGCGCATCCACGCGCCGATGGCGCTGAACTCGCGCTTGCTGTTGCCGTTGCGGCGGGCCATCGCGACGATCTTCTCGGTGCGTGGGCGGCGCTCGGCCTCGAAGGCCTGGAAGGTGGCGCCGAGCTCCTGGCCTTCCTGCATCAAGCGCGCGAGCCGCATCGCGTCCTCGAGCGCCAGCGAGGCGCCCTGGCCGGCATGGGGGCTGGTTGCGTGCGCGGCATCGCCGATCAAGAGCGAACGTTTGCGCGACCAGGCCGGCAGGGTCGCGACGTCGAGCGTGTCGGTGACCACGATGTTCTCGGCCGCTTCGATGATAGCGGGGATCGGATCGTGCCAGCCGCGATGGAAGCCGCGCAGATGCTGCTTAAGCGTCGCGTGATCGAGCGCGCGGAACATCGCCGCGTCCATGCCATATGCGGGCTGAGTACTCCACCACATCACGCCGTCGGTCGGATCCGGGCTGCAATAGCCGTAGCCGAAGAATCCGCTCTGGCCGAACGTCGTCTCGACGCGCCGGCCGATCGGCCTGCCGTCGAGCACGGCGTGCGGCACGAAGCCGCCGAAGCCGATCAGGCCGGTGTCGAACGGCTGCGGCCCGTCAGGCACGACCTGGCGGCGCACGACCGAGTGGACGCCGTCTGCGCCGATCAGGAAATCGCCTTCGGCGGTGGTGCCGTCAGCGAAATAGGCGATGATCGGCTGATCGCCACGATCCTCGATCTTGATCAGGCGTTTCTCGAAATGGAGTGAGACGCAGGCGCACCAGGCCTTGTCGATCAGGATCTCGTTCAGCGTGGCACGGGAGATGTTGACGGCCGGCTGGCCGAAGCGCCGCGCCAAGTCGCGGTTGATCGAGCCCAGCTTCTCGCCGCCCTGCGAATAGAAGTCGAAGGACTCCGCCACCGAGCCACGGCTGATCAGCTCGTTCGAGAGGCCGATCTCGTCCATCACATGCATGCCGTTCGGGGCGATCTGGAGGCCGCCGCCGATGCCTTTCGAATAGGGCCAAGCCTCGTAGATCGCGGATTCGATACCGGTGCGGCGCAGCAGGATGGCGGCAACGGGCCCGGCGATACCGGCGCCGATGATCAGGGCCTTGCGGGGACGGTTGGACATGGCTTGCTCCCGACGTTTCCATGGTGCTAGGAGAAATCACGGTCGCTAAATCTCTTAGCGACTAAGATATATATCTAGTAAGAGAAGGAGCCGGCCTTGTCAAGGACGAAGGCGCGCGCGGCGCTGTTGCAGGAGCTCGAGGCGGCGATGCGCAGGTCGTCTGCGCAGGGCGTGCTCTACGGCCAGACCGTTGCCAACGTTGCCGGAATTGCCAATTCCGACCTGGAATGCATGGACATCCTCTATCTCGAGGGACGCGTCACCGCGGGCCGGCTCGCCGAGGTCACGGGCCTGACGACGGGCGCAATCACGGGCGTTGTCGACCGGCTCGAAAAGGCAGGGCTGGTGCGCCGCGAGCGCGACGAGAAAGATCGTCGCAAGGTCTTCATCGCCGTCGTGCCGGAGACGATCGCAAAGCTCGGCCAGTTCTACGTGCCGATGCAGCAGGCGATGGAGAAGGTCTGCAACGGCTATTCCGATGAGGAGCTGCGCCTGCTGTTGCGCTTTTGCAACGAGGGCTACAAGGCAGTGCTCGCGGCAACAGAGGCGCTCAAGCGGCTGATCGATACGCCACCGGAGAAGCGTCCCGATCTCAAGTTGAAGAAGCGTCCCCGCCAGTCCTAGTCTTGTAGACCTGCGCAGCCGCGATCATGCCCCACATCGCGCCCAGCATCATCCAGAAATGCCGCCAGTGGTCGGTATCGATCACGAAGCTTTCGCCGACCGTGCCGAGGAATGCGGAAAACACCGCGAGGTAGGCGCGCTGCCAGGGCACAGGGATGAAGATGTGGCGAAAGCCCATGATGACGGTGGTGAAGACCAGCGCGGGATAGCACACGCCGGAAAGCCAGCCGCCGGACATGAAGGCATTCAGGTAGGAGTTGTGGGTGTCCTCGGGGAAGTAGCGATGGAATTGCAAAGGACCGATGCCGAACGGCAGGTCGAGCGCCATCTCCGCGCCGAGGATGTGCCGGCCGAACCGGCCGAAGCGGCCTTCGTCATAGCTCTGGTCGAAGCTCGCGCGCTGCTTGAACATCTCGGCGGTGGAATCGAACGACAGCAGCACCGCGATCAGCGCCAGCCCCAGCACCGCGGCGACGATCGCCATGATGATGATCCGCGAGCGCTGCGCATTGGTGCGGCTGGTCAGCACCATCAGCGCCAGCATGAAGGCGGAGGTCAGCACCAGCCCGCCCCAGGCGGCGCGGGAGAACGCGAGCAGGATCGCCAGAGACATGATGCCGAAGGCGATGACGTTGCGGAACGCCTTGGCCAGCTTGTCCGAGACCACGCTCTGCAGGGCGAACAGCGCCGGCAGGATCAGGAAGGCGCCGAGCACGTTGGGGTCCTTGAACGTGCCGCGCGCGCGTCCGTAGAGCGTCAGCAGGTCGTTGCCGCCGGGAACCAGGTGGAAGTAGCCGGCGACGGCTAGCAGCGAGGCGACCATCGCGCCGACCACGAGGCCGCGGCGGAGCATGTCGAGTCGGGCCGCCGTGTCCTCCGAGGAGACCATGGCGAAGAACACCACGGTCACCGCCATGTACCAGGAGGTCGCGATCCAGCTCACCACCTCCGCCTGCTCGAACAGCGGGATCGCGCTGATGGTGTAGCCGACATTGAGGAGGACCAGCATCAACACCAGCGGCATCAGCACCAGTCTCAGGCGCAGGCCGGTGGCGAAGAAGGTGACGGTCGCGAGCAGCGTCGCGATCTCGTAGGGGCTGGGCTCGATGAAGACGATGGCGCCGCAGGCACCGACCAGCCACACCAGCGCGCGCTGCAGCGCCAGCACGCCCGGAGCAGCCGGTGCGGCTACGTTCATTCCACCGGCCGTCACGGCATACGTCATCGCACGCTCATACGCTTACGCACTCTTACGCTACTAGCACGTCATTGCCCGGCTTGACCGGGCGATCCAGTACTCCGTGACGCGCATAGTAGGAAACGACTGGCGCTGCGGAGTACTGGATGCCCCGGTCAAGCCGGGGCATGACGAAAAATCAATACGCGTTCTCGCTCTTGGTCAGCAGCGAGATCGGCGTCTTCAGGAGAATGTAGAGATCGAGCAGCACCGACCAGTTCTCGATGTAATAGAGGTCGAACTCGACGCGCTTCTGGATCTTCTCTTCGTTATCGATCTCGCCGCGCCAACCGTTGATCTGAGCCCAGCCGGTGATGCCGGGCTTGACGCGGTGGCGGGCGAAATAGCCGTCGACGGCCTCGTCAAACAGGCGGTTCTGGAGCTTGCCCTGCACCGCATGCGGCCGCGGGCCGACCAGGGAGAGATTGCCCGAGAAGACCACGTTGAAGAGCTGCGGCAGCTCGTCCAGGCTGGTCTTGCGGATGAAGCGGCCGACGCGGGTGACGCGCGGATCGTTCTTGGTCACGACCTTCGACGCGGTCGGATCGGCCTGATGGTGGTACATCGAACGGAATTTGTAGACGTCGATGCGCTCGTTGTTGAAGCCGAACCGCTTCTGGCGGAACAGCACCGGGCCCTGGCTGTCGAGCTTCACCGCCAGCGCCACCAGTCCCATCACCGGCAGGGCGGCGAGCAGCGCGAGACTGCCGACGACGCGGTCGAACAGCCACTTCATCACCAGGTCCCAGTCGGTGATCGGCGCTTCGAACACGTCGAGCGTCGGCACCTCGCCGAGATAGGAATAGGAGCGGGGACGGAACCGCAGCTTGTTGGTGTGGGCGGAGAGGCGGATGTCGACCGGCAGCACCCAGAGCTTCTTGAGCATCTCCAGAATGCGCGTCTCCGCCGAGATCGGCAGCGCGAACAGCACGAGATCGACGCGGGTGCGACGGGCGAACTCGACGATGTCGTCGACCTTGCCGAGCTTGCGCGCGCCGGCGCAGGTGTCGAGCGCGCGGCTGTCGTTGCGGTCGTCGAACACGCCGAGCACGTGGATGTCGGAATCCTCCTGCGCCTTCAGCGCCTCGACCAACTGCTCGCCGTTGCTGTCGGAGCCGACGATGATGGTGCGGCGGTCGAGCCGGCCCTGGCGCGCCCAGCCGCGCACCAGCGTGCGCAGCACCAGACGCTCGGCCATCAGCGCGGCGAGTCCGAGGAAGTAGAAGGCGGCTAGCCACAGCCGCGAGATTTCGCTGCCGTATTTGGCGAAGAAGGAAATGCCGATGAAGAGCAGGAAGACGAACGACCACGACGAGATCATCCGCGTCATCTGCCGCAGTTGGCCGCGGAACAGCTGCACCTGATAGATGTCGGCGGCCTGGAAGCAGACCACGGCGGCGATCGCGACGGCGACGACCTCGGCCGGATAAATCCAGCTGAAGGCGCCGGAGAGCGGCATGACATAGCCGACATAGAGCGCGATGCCGACGAGGCTCAGCAGCACGAAATCGGCAAGGCGGACGAAGCCGGCGATCACGATCGGCGAATAGGCGCGGGCGACCTTCTGGTTGACGACTTCGAGCGCCGCAGGCGAGAGCCGGCGACGGCGCTCCACAAAGGGCTGGTCGGCAGGCTTTGCCGCAGCGCTGGTCGCGGCATCGAGCATCGAGCGTGCGTTGAGCGGTTCCACGGGCGTCCACGTCCATTCCAAAAGCAAGCGGCGCGGCCTCGCGCGCCCGGGCAAGTATCCCCTGGCGCTTCGACTATCGAACAAATCGGAAGATTTTCTAAAGCTGGCTTAAGGATGGTTAATGGTTGACAAATGCGTCGCGATAGCCGGCAAGCACGCCCTCGACCATCGCGGCTTGCGAGAAATGCGCCGAGATGCGCTCGCGCAAGGACGCCGCGCGCTGCGCTGTCGTTTGCGGATCGTCCAGTGCGGCGGCGATCGCCTCCGCCATGGCTTCGGGATTGCTCGGCTCGAACAGAGCGGGGCTGTCGGCGCCGAAGATCTCGGGAATGCCGCCGATTTTCGATGCGATCATCGGGATGCCGGCGGCGCCGGCCTCGATCACGACATAGGGCATGGAATCGCCGCGAGAGGGAACGACCAGCAGCCGCCCCTTGGAGAAGCCGTAGCGCGCCTTGACGTGACCGATGAAGCGGATGGCTCCGGTGAGGCCGAGCCTCTCGACCTGCGCTTTCAGCGCCGCCGTCTCCTCGCCGTCGCCGCCGAGCGTCAGCGTGACCTTCTTGCCGCCTTCATGCAGACGTGCCACCGCATCGACCAGCAGGTCGGCGCCCTTGATGTGCCGGAACTCGCCGACATAGCAGAGGTCGGTCGCATCCTCGGCAGCGATGACGGGCTCGAACTCCTCGGGCGTGACACCGTTGAAGACGCAATGGACCACGCCCTTGGGCGTGCCGACGATGCGCTGATAGGTGTCGCGGGCGAACGCGCTCTCGAACAGGAACAGGTCGGTCGCATCCATCAGCGCGCGCTCAAGCCGTGCGTAGAATTCGCCCTTGAGGGTGTTGAGCGGATAATGCAGCGAACCGCCATGCGGGGTGTAGATGCGGATGGTGTCGTCGGTGCGCCGCCGCATGCGGATGAAGGCGCCGGCCTTGGCGCCGTGGCCGTGCATCACGTCGGGCTTGAGCTTCGCGATCAGGCGTCGCATCCGCAGCCACACCATGACGTCATCGGGTGACGGCTCGCGGCGGATCGCCATGCGATGCACGCCGAGCTTCAGCCGCGGCGCGAGCTCGGCCAGCGCCTTGTCGGCGCGCTCGCCGCCGGTGAGGCTATCGGCGAGGATGCCGACATGGTGGCCGCAATCGACCTGGCCGTTGGCGACGTCGAGGATGTGGCGGAAGATGCCGCCGACCGGAGCACGCACGGCGTGCAGGATGCGAAGCGGCCGGTCGGGAGAGGGAGGCATGATCCAAAACCAGCTCGACGGCGACAGCCGAACAATTCTCACGAAATAATCGAGAGGGATTAAGGGCCCTCGTGGTTAACAAATGGTGACCAGCGCGCGCGTGCGAGGCGCGCGATATCGCGATTAACCCAGCGGCAACCTTAATGGAGTGTATTCGCCCGGGTTGAAGTAGAGTCGCAGCATTGCCCTGCGGGAGTGTTCGATGCGTTTAGCGTTCTGGCGTGCCGGCAAGGACAAGGCGGTGATCGAGCGGGCTGTCTCGAAGTTCAAGCCCGCGGACGCGCCCAAGATCAACTCGAAGGTCGAAGCCGGGGTCGAAGCAGAGCCTGCACCCGTCGTCGCGAAGCCGGCACAAGTCGAATCCGGCGACATCGACCTGCACGCGCTCGGCGCGGCATTGGCGCGCAAGCGCGGCTGGATCATCGTGCCAACGGTGCTGGCGCTCGTTGCGTCCCTCGCTGTCGTCAATCTCGTCACGCCGCGCTACAAGTCCGAAGCCCGCATCCTGATCGACGGCCGCGAGAACGTGTTCCTGCGCCCGAACAGCGATCGCACCGAGGAGCGGCAGGCGCTCGACGCCGAGGCCGTCACCAGCCAGGTGCAGCTGGTGCTGTCGCGCGATCTCGCGCGCGAGATCATCAAGAAGAACAAGCTTGCGGAGCGGCCCGAATTCGATCCTGTGCTGCAAGGCATCTCACCTCTGAAGTCGCTGGCCGCGCTCATCGGTATCGGCCGCGATCCGTTCGCGATGACGCCGGAAGAGCGCGTGCTCGATGCCTATTACGAACGCCTCCAGGCCTACGCGGTCGACAAGTCGCGCGTGATCGTGGTCGAATTCCAGTCCGCCGATCCCGAGCTTGCTGCCCGTGTCGCCAACTCGATCGCCGACGGCTATCTCGTGCTGCAGCAGGGCGTACGCCAGGAGCAGGCCAAGAACGCCAGTCAGTGGCTGGCCGGCGAGATCGAGAACTTGCGCAAGAAGGTGTCCGAGGCCGAGGCCAGGGTCGAGGACTTCCGCTCCAAGTCCAGCCTGTTCGTCGGCACCAACAACACCACGCTGTCGAACCAGCAGATGGGCGAGGTCAACACCCAGCTCAACAATGCGCGCTCGATGAAGGCCGACGCGGAGTCCAAGGCTCGGTTGATCCGCGAGATGCTCCAGAGCGGCAAGCCGATCGAGGCATCCGAGGTCGTGAACTCCGAATTGATGCGCCGCCTCTCGGAGCAGAGGGTGACATTGCGAGCGCAGCTCGCCGAACAGTCGTCCACACTGCTCGGCAATCACCCGCGGATCAAGGAGCTGAAGGCGCAGCTTGGCGACCTCGACAATCAGATTCGTGACGAAGCGGCGAAGATCTCGCGCTCGCTCGAGAACGACGCCCGGATCGCCAGCGGCAGAGTCGATGGCCTGACCGTGAGCCTGGAGCAGCTCAAGAAGCAGGCGGCCTCGACCAACGGCCAGGACGTCCAGCTTCGCGCGCTGGAGCGCGAGGCCAAGGCGCAGCGCGACCTGCTCGAGACCTATCTCGCCAAGTACCGCGAGGCCAATACGCGCGAAACCATCGACACTGCGCCGACGGATGGCCGCATCATCTCGCGCGCCATTGTCTCCAACACGCCAGCCTATCCGAAGAAGCTGCCGATCGTGCTGATCGCGACCATCGCAACGCTATTGCTGTCGTCCGGCGTCGTCGTCACCGGTGAGCTGCTGCGCCAGACCGCGCCGCGCGCGGCGGCGGTTGGACCGGCGCAGGCGCCGGCGCGTCAAGAGCCGCTGGTCGTTCAGCGGGCCGTCGAGCCTGTCGTCGACAGGGGCAACGATCCGGTGATCGATCCGGCTCTGGCAGATCCCGCGCCGCTGCAGCCGGCGATGGCGACCGACATCGACGTCAGCGAATTCGCCGAGATCGAACGTCTGGCGGACAGGTTGCGCGCCGCCGGCGCTGCGGCCAGGAAGGTCACGGTGCTCGGTACCGCGCCCGGCGAAGCCATCACGCTATCGACGTTGACGCTGGCTCGACATCTTTCCCGCGACGCCCGCGTCGTCGTGGTCGATCTCGCCGCGTCCTCGCCGACCGTTGCCGCGGTATCCGTCGATGCGTCGGCTCCGGGCCTTGCCGAACTGATGCAGGGGGAGGCCTCCTTCGCGCAAATCATCACCCGCGACAAGCTCTCGCGGCTGCATCTGGTCATGGCCGGCCGTCCCGGCTTCGACCGCAGCCTGCTGCAATCACCGCGCGTGGCGCTCGCGATCGACGCGTTGCTGCGCGCCTACGATCACGTGCTGATCGACGCCGGCAGCGCCTCCGACCTTCCGGCCGAACTGCTGACGGCGCATGCCCGTGCCGTCGTGGTGCCCGACGCCTCAATGGCACCGGATGCGCGCACGCAGATGTGCGAGCAGCTGAGAGCAGTCGGCTTCAGCGAGGTGACGATGCTGAGCAAGCCGGTGCAGGCCTCGGATGCGGTCGAAGCGCCACGCGTGGTGGCGGCGTAACCTCTCTTTCCTCTTCCCTTGTCACAAGGGGAGAAGGGAAGGCAGCCGTGCAAGCGGAAAGAGCTACCCGAACGCCTGCCGCAGCCGGCGGGCCATGTCGAACAGCATCTGGTTCTGCTTCACCAGCCGCTTGCCGCGGTTGAATGAGGACATCGCCATCGCCGCGAGTTTTCCGCGCGGCGTCAATGGAACAAAGCTGTCGAAGATCTCCTCGTCGTCCTTGCAGAACATGCGTTTGTAGTCGTCCGAACCGATGCCGAGGTCGAGCGAGCGGTAGCCACGTTCGCCGTAGCGGTCGATGATGTAACGCATCAGGATCAGGCCCGGGCTGTAGCGGGCGTGCTCGGACATCGTGTAGGTGTTGAACATCATCGAGAAGCGCGCCCCATCGGCGACCCCGGCGAAGATCGCGATCACCTCGTCGTCGCATTCCAGCGCGTGGATGTCGATGACGTGCCCTTCACCGCGCGGCGCAAGGCAGGCGCTGCGGACGAACTGTTCGACGCCGGGCTCGGCGAAGACATTTGGAAGCTTTTGCTCTGCCATCCGCACCGGCTTGACGCGGAAGAACCAGTCGAGCAGGCGGGTGATGTCTGCGTCCGACGTGGCGAGGTGATAGCGATAACCGGTGAGGGACTGGAGCTTCTTTTCCTTGCTCTTGAGGCGGCGGCGGAGGGAATTGCTGATCCGCGATTCCTTCGCCCCGCCCGGCTCCATCAGCAGCCGCGGACAGCCGTTGACCGCGCCTTGTCGCGGCAGAGCTGCAAATGGGTTCTGCTGGTCATGCCAGCGCTCGGGCTGCTGCATCAGCGCGAGCACGTCGACATGCTCACGCAGCGGCGCAAACAGCGCGTCGAGATCGGCGAGGCCGGCCTGCGCTGCGAACTCGGCGTTCCACAGGCCCATATTGAAGGTCGTGTGCTTGCCGCCCATGAAGCAGGCCGTGCGCACGCCGTGGCTCCGGCGCAGCGAGAGCGGCAGCAGGGTGAGCGGCCGGCGATCGGCGTCGCGGGCGATCACGATGAACGGCCGGGCGCCTTCACGGGCGCCGACCAGTCGCTGCCACGGGCTGAGCAGGTCGAAGCGCTGATATGGCGTGAAGAGCTGGCCGCTCGCCTCGAAGGCACGCCAGACCGCCTCGGCCTCGGCGAGATCGGTGACGATATCGACCTGCGCGATACGGCTCGCTTTCGACCGCGCAGGTGCTTCTGCCGTCCGGCTTTGCATCGCCGCAGCCATGGTCATTCGCGAAACCTGTCGAGCAATCGAAAATACGCAATTCGGCCTGTGGCCGACCTTTGCAAACAAAGGTCAACAAAGGGTAATGACAATGGGAGAGGGACGGACCGCCGGCACGCGCGAAGGGTGGGATTTTGGCTTTCGACGACAGATGGCTGGAACGGCTGCGCCTCGAGCTGACCTGGTTCAGCGGTCAGGCGGCGCTGCGCAGTCGTGGTGCCGGCGCCATCCTGCGCTTTATGCATGTGCGGCCGCGGCGGCGCGGATTTCAGCCGCTGCGCGCGAACGAGATCACGCCGCAGTTCCTCGACCGCGCCATCCGCGCGCTGAAGCGGTGGAAGTATGATTTCCTCGGCATGGACGAGGTCTGCCGGCGTGCCGTGATGCTGCCGGAGAAGCGGCGCTTCGTGGCGCTGACGTTCGACGGCGCCAACAAGGATGTCATCAACTTCGCCTATCCGGTGCTGGCACGTCACGACGTGCCCTTCACGATCTATGTGCCGACCGCCTTTCCCGATGGCGTCGGCGAGGCCTGGTGGCTCGGGCTCGAGCGGGTGATCGCGCGCGAGAGCCGCATCAGCCTGATGATGGGTGAGAAGGAGCAGCGCTTCACCGTCACCGACAATGCCCGGAAGCGGGCGCTGTTTTCGTATCTGGAGAGCTGGCTTCGCTCGCTGCCGCCGGCGGATTTGTCGGTCGCGATCGCCGATCTCTGCACGCGCTATCGGGTCGACCTCGCTGCGCTCTCGCGCGAGGCGTCGATGGACTGGGAAGACCTCGCGAAGCTTGCTGCCGATCCGCAGGTGACGATCGGCAGCGCCACCGTCAACTATCCCGTTCTCGCCAACATGAAGGATGCCGCGGCGCTGCGCGAGATGGCGATGGGCAAAGCGGTCACGGAATCGGCTTTCCGCCGCGACATCCGGCATTTCGCCTTTCCGTTTGGCGACCGCTCCTCGTTTCGGCGCAGCCACGTTGTGATGGCGGAGGAGGCCGGCTTTGCCAGCGCGGTGTCGACGATCCCGGGCATCGTGGAGGCGGAAGGGCGCACCAATCTGCGCGCGCTGCCGCGCATTTCCTGGGACGGACGGGTGCGCTCGCTGCGGGTGATGCGCGTGCTGGTGTCGGGTGTTGCCTTTGCGCCGGTGAAGCCGACCGGCAGCACTACGGGCAAGGCCTAACGAGCGGACTTGACCCGGTCGGGACGCTGCATCCAGCTCACGATCGGCATCGCCGGCAGCACCCAGCCCATGCCCACCACGACATAGTAGATCGCCTGCCGCCAGCCGGACTCCGCGATCCACGGCATCTGCGCCGCCGCCATGCCGAGCAGGGCCCAGACCGTGGCCAGCATCAGGAGCAGGATGGCGCCGAGGAACTTGCGGGTGCGGATCGTCATGGCGGAATGTCGCGGTCTTTCGCGTAACTTGCGCTGCGGGAGCGGGGGACTATAAGGGGCACGCGTTCCGGTTCAAGTCTGTTGGTTGCAAGGGTTGGTTTGTCCCTGAAATGACGACGATTTCCGCTCCAATCAACCCGCATCGCGCCGTGCGCTGGTGGCTGATCTCCGTGGCCGCGCTGATCGCGCTGATGGTGCTGGTCGGCGGCGCGACGCGGCTGACGGAATCCGGCCTGTCGATCGTCGAATGGAAGCCGGTCACGGGCAGTGTTCCGCCGCTGTCGGAAGCGCAGTGGACCGAGGCGTTCGAGGCCTACAAGAAGATCCCGCAATATCGCGAGCTCAATGCGGGCATGAGCCTGTCCGAGTTCAAGGAGATCTTCTGGTGGGAGTGGAGCCACCGGCTGCTCGGGCGCTTCATCGGCGTCGCCTATCTCTTGCCGTTCCTGTTCTTCCTGTGGCGCGGCGGCCTGTCCGGTGAATTGAAGCGGCGGCTATGGCTGCTGTTCGCCCTCGGCGGTCTGCAGGGTGCGGTCGGCTGGTGGATGGTTGCCTCGGGCCTGAGCGAGCGGGTCGAGGTCTCGCAATATCGGCTGGCGACGCATCTGCTGCTGGCGCTGCTGATCTTCGCCGGGATCGTCTGGACGGTGCGGCGGCTCAAGGAGCGGCCGCAAATCACAGCATCGGCTCGGCTGAGGTTCACGAGCGCGCTGCTGCTCGTCGTGACCTTCGTGCAGATCTATTTCGGTGCGCTGGTCGCGGGCCTGCGCGCGGGGCGCGCCTATAACACCTGGCCCGAGATCGACGGCGCGTTCATTCCATCGGCCGAGCGGCTGTGGTTCGAGACGCCGTGGTGGCGCAACATGTTCGACAACGTGCTGACCGTGCAGTTCGAGCACCGCATGACGGCTTATGCGCTGTTCGTGCTGGCGGCCTTGCATGCGATCGACGCGGTGCGATCGCGCGCAGGGGCGGCAGCGAGCGGTGCGCTGTGGCTGCTTGCGGCGGTGAGCCTGCAGGCGGTGCTCGGCATCCTCACGCTGCTCAACCAGGTTCCGATCGGACTGGCGCTCGCGCACCAGGCGGTGGCGATACTGGTGCTCACACTCGCGGTGATGCAGGTTGAACGGCTCGCGTCACGATGGTCTGCGGAGACGCAGCCGCGTGCGGTGCCGGTCAGCCAGCCCAGCTGATCCAATCAGCAGTAGCCGTAGACGCCGCACGCATAGGGCAGGCGCCAGAAATAATCGACCTGCTTCCCGCCGTAATACGGGCCGTGGTAATCGTAGCTCCAGGGCCGGCCGTAATAGACCGGCAGGGTGTTGGATCCCGGCAAGAGCGGCGTGCCCGGCAGGTTGCGGATGTAGCTGCCGATGCCATAGGCCGGCGAGATCAGCGCATCCGGATCGGTCTCGACGTAGACCTGTGGCGGATCCTGCGGCGGCACGGCTGCGCGCCGCTTTGGGCTGGCCGGCAGATCGGCGGCGAGCGCGCTTGAAACGGTCAGCATCGCCGCAAGGGCAGGCACCATCCAGCGCAGCATCGTCGGCTCCGAATCAAAGGGGCGATCCAAGGGCGATGTATGCGGCAGATACGGTTAATGACTGTTAACCGACGGTCGCCGAAGCGACCGTCATTCCGGGGCAGTGCGAAGCAGCGAACCCGGAAATCTCGAGCGGACCTGACAATATCGAGGTTCCGGGTTCGGTGCTTCGGCACCGCCCCGGAACGACAGCGAGCTTAAGCCCCCAGCGCCTGTTCCAAATCGGCGATCAGGTCTTCCTTGTCCTCGATGCCGATCGAGAGCCGCACCACGTCGGGACCGGCACCGGACTTGGTCTTGGCGGCGTCGTCGAGCTGGCTGTGCGTGGTCGAGGCGGGGTGGATCACCAGCGAGCGGGTGTCGCCGACATTGGCGAGGTGCGAGAACAACTGCAGTTTCGACACCAGGCTGACGCCGGCGTCATAGCCGCCCTTCAGGCTGAAGGTGAATACTGCGCCCGCGCCCTTCGGCGCATATTTGCGCGCGAGCTGGTTGTACTTGTCGTTCGGCAGGCCGGCATAGCTGACCGAGGCCACCGCCGGATGTCCCGCGAGGAATTCGGCGACGGCCTTGGCATTGTCGCAGTGCTTCTGCATGCGCAACGGCAGCGTCTCGATGCCGGTGAGGATCATGAAGGCGTTGAACGGCGACAGAGCCGGGCCGAGGTCGCGCAGGCCGAGCACGCGGCAGGCGATCGCGAAGGCGAAGTTGCCAAAGGTCTCCTGCAGGCGGATGCCGTGATATTCCGGCCGCGGCTCCGACAGCATCGGATATTTGCCGCCGGTCGACCAATCGAAGGTGCCGGCATCGACGATGATGCCGCCGAGCGAATTGCCGTGGCCGCCCAGAAATTTCGTCAGCGAGTGCACGACGATGTCGGCGCCATGGTCGATCGGACGGATCAGATAGGGCGAGGCCAGGGTATTATCGACGATCAGCGGCACTCCCGCCTTGCGCGCCACCGTCGAGATCGCTTCGATATCGGTGATGCTGCCGGCGGGGTTGGCGATCGATTCGATGAAGATCGCCTTCGTGCGCGGCGTTACCGCGCGCTCGAAGCTCGCAATGTCGTCGGGATCGGCCCACACCACGTTCCAGCCAAAGCTCTTGAACGCATGCGTGAACTGGTTGATTGAGCCGCCATAGAGTTTTCGCGCGGCGATGAACTCGTCGCCGGGCTGCAGCAATTGCTGTAGCACCACGACCTGCGCGGCGTGGCCGGAAGCGACGGCGAGCGCAGCCGTGCCGCCTTCGAGTGCGGCGACGCGCTCTTCCAACACGGCATTGGTCGGATTGCCGATCCGCGTATAGATGTTGCCGAACGCCTGCAAACCGAACAGCGAGGCGGCGTGGTCGGCATCGTTGAAGACGAAAGAAGTCGTTTGATAAATCGGAGTCGCGCGCGCGCCGGTGGTGGGGTCGGGCTGTGCACCGGCATGCACGGCGAGGGTCGAAAATCCCGGAAGGCGATCGCTCATATAAGGCGTCCTGTTCTCGTGGTCTGAAATCGCGCGGCATGCTGATGGGCGGGGCGCTCGCCGTCAAGGCGCCGCTTCACATCGGAACGATCTTGCTGCGCATTGTCGCGTTCGCGAGATGAATCCTTCGCGGATTGCGTCAGCTCTGCTCGGTCTTGTTTTTCGCGGCGCGATCCGATGCTGCCGTGTTGCCGCCCCCGACGCTCATCCGATTGAGGGACAGCCGCATGCCCTGTGTCGGTGCCGGCGCGCGCTTGGAGCTGAGCGTGCGCGAGTTCACGCCCATCCAGGAGATCTCCGACGACAAGCGGCCATATTCGATCTTCGGGCAGCGGTTCATGACCACCTTGATACCGACCGACTCCGCCTTTGCCGCCGCCGCATCGTCGCGCGCGCCGAGCTGCATCCAGATCACCTTCGGCAGCGGGTCCAGCGTGAGAGCTTCCTCGACCACGGGCATGATGTGGCTGGAGTTGCGGAATATGTCGATCATGTCGATGGGGCGGCCGATATCCGACAGCGAGGCGACGAAAGGCTTGCCGAGCAGGTCCTTGCCGACATGGCCGGGATTGACGGGAATCATGTCGTAGCCGCGCTGCGTCAGATATTTGAACGCGAAATAGCTCGGCCGCACGTTGACAGGCGAGGCGCCGACGATCGCGATCGATTTCACGCTGTTGAGGATGCCGCGGATGTAATTGTCGGGATAGGCGTCGTGGTTCATGTCATCCTTCATTCGTCATTCCGGGCGGCTCGAAGAGCCGACCCGGAATCTCGAGATTCTCACGTGCGCAATTGCGCACCATAGTTCGATGCTTCGCATCGCCCCGACGGCACAAGAGATACAGTTACTCATCCCGCCATGTCGGCGCGCGCTTCTCGATGAAAGCGCCGATGCCTTCCTCGGCGTCGCGCGCCATCATGTTCTCGGTCATGACCTCCGCCGCATAGCGATACGCATCCGCAAGGCTCATCTCGGCCTGGCGATAGAACGCCTCCTTGCCGAGCTTGACGGTGTACGCGGATTTCAGCGCAACCTGTTGCGCCAATGCGATCGCGGCCTCGCGTTCGGTACCCGCGGCGACCACGCGATTGACGAGGCCGATCTCGCGAGCGCGCGCGGCCGGAATCGGCTCACCGGTCAGCAGCATCTCCATCGCCTGCTTGCGCGGCACGTTGCGCGACAGCGCCACCATCGGCGTCGAGCAGAACAGGCCGATGTCGACGCCGGGAGTGGCGAAGCTCGCCGCTTCCGAGGCGATCGCCAGATCGCAGCTTGCCACGAGCTGGCAGCCCGCCGCGGTGGCGATGCCTTGGACGGCAGCGACCACGGGCTTGGGCAGGCGCACAATAGCCTGCATCATGGCGCTGCACGCCGTCATGATCTGCGCAAAATAAGCCCTGCCGCGATCCGGATCGGTGCGGCGCGCGGTCAGCTCCTTCATGTCGTGGCCGGCGGAAAAAGCCGGCCCGTTGGCTGCGATGACGGCCGCACGGATGTGCCTGTCTTCCGCGATCGCATTGAGGCTCGCATGCAGCTGGCCGATCATCGCCTCCGAAAGGCTGTTGCGCGCGGCTGGTCGGTTCAGCGTGAGCACGGCGACACTGCCGACGATCTCGCGCAGCAGGATCGGCGGTTGCGGGGAGGGGGCGCGGGCAGCCTGGACGGACATTGACGCGATTTCCGCTAAATGATTGCAATTGGATGACACCAATAACTTAATGTAACAGGGCAAGCGAAGCGAGGGTGGGGAACAACATGGCGTCAGCGAAAATGAGCGTAGCGGAGCTCGAGCAGTTCCTCCGCGACGAGTTTCCCCAGGCCTTCAGCGGAGACGACATCACGATCGAGAGTGCGGACGGCCAGACCAGCCTTTTGCGCCAGCGCTACAGCGAAAGGATGCTGCGGCCGGGTGGAACCGTGTCCGGCCCGACGCTGATGGCGCTCGCGGATTTCGCGATGTACGTGGTGCTGCTGTCCGCGATCGGGCCGATCGGGCTCGCGGTCACGACCAATCTCAACATCAACTTTCTGCGCAAGGGCCAGCCAGGCCAGGACGTGCTGGCCGAGGCCCGGCTGCTCAAGCTCGGCAAGCGCCTGGCAGTTGGGGAGGTGAACCTCCTTTCGGGCACATCCGCCGACCCGATCGCCCATGTCACCTCCACCTATTCCATTCCAAATGTTTGAGGTTTTTGCAGGTAACATAGCACCATATTTTCAAGATATTGATTTCGTTGTTATAATTTCCATCTCAGGGCATTGACCGTTGCGCCTGTCTTCTCTAGAAACCCGCGCAGTCCGGTGCGGTGTTCGCGCCGATGTCTCCCTCACGGAAATTCTGACATGAAAACCTTTTCGGCAAAGCCGGCCGAGGTGACGAAGAAGTGGGTGCTGATCGACGCCAAGGGTCTGGTCGTCGGCCGTCTCGCCACCATCGTCGCCATGCGGCTCCGCGGCAAGCACCTCCCGACCTACACCCCGCACGTCGATTGCGGCGACAACGTCATCATCATCAACGCCCAGCATGCGGTCCTCACCGGCCGCAAGCGCGAGCAGAAGACCTACTACAAGCACACCGGCTACGTCGGCCACGTCAAGGAGCGCACCGCGCGCCAGATCCTCGAAGGCCGTCATCCCGAGCGCGTGCTCGAGAAGGCCGTCGAGCGCATGATCCCGCGTGGTCCGCTCGGCCGCGTGCAGATGGGCAACCTGCGTGTCTACGGCGGCGCCGATCATCCGCACGAGGCGCAGCAGCCCGAGAAGATCGACATCGCCAAGTTGAACCGCAAGAACACGAGGGCCGCATAACATGGCCGAATCCATCCAGTCGCTCGACCAGCTCTCGCAGCTCAAGACGGCGGCCGCGCCCGAGGCGCCCAAGCACGAGAAGAAGGTCGACAAGTTCAACCGCGCCTATGCCACCGGCAAGCGCAAGGACGCGGTCGCCCGCGTCTGGATCAAGCCGGGCGCCGGCAAGGTCACCGTCAACTCGCGCGAGGTCGAGGTCTATTTCGCCCGTCCCGTGCTGCGCATGATGATCGAGCAGCCGTTCTCCGTGGCCCAGCGTTCGGGCCAGTACGACGTGATCTGCACCGTCGCCGGCGGCGGCCTGTCCGGCCAGGCCGGCGCGGTCCGTCACGGCATCTCCAAGGCGCTCACCTATTTCGAGCCGGAGCTGCGCTCTGTGCTCAAGAAGGGCGGCTTCCTCACGCGCGACTCCCGCGTGGTCGAGCGCAAGAAGTACGGCAAGGCCAAGGCTCGCCGGTCCTTCCAGTTCTCGAAGCGTTAATCGCTTCTGTCGCATTTGCCGCGAAAGCGGCTTCAATGAGATGCAAAAGGGCGCTGATTTCAGCGCCCTTTTTGTTGTTCGTTTGTATGCAAATTGATGGCGTGTTTCCCGAAAACTTAGAGATCCGCGAAAACCTGAATGGAACCCGCGGGACATAGCGTCGCACTTGGAAGGGCGCGCAAATCGGATGTGCCGATCGCGTAACTGCTATGTTCTAGAGGGGGCCGACATGATGTCGCTCGATAGCATCACGCTCTATTTGGTCGCCACCATGGTCGTCGCACTGCTCGGCGCCATGATGGTGTTTTTCGGCAGGCAGGAGAACAGCCCGGCGCTGAAATGGTGGGGCACCGCCTATCTCCTCGGTGCTGCCTCGGTCGCGCTGTGGACCGCAGCGGGCGACAGGCTGGGCGCCCATCTTTACCTTGCGCTGAATGCCGTCGGCTTCGTCGCCTGCGGCATGGTGTGGAACGCGGCGCGCGTCTTCCACGGCCGCAAGCCGAACTGGCCCGGCCTCGTGCTCGGCGCGCTCGCCTGGGTCACTGCCGCGACGCTGCTCGATCCCACAGCATCGATGCTGCGCATGCTCGTCGGTGCCGGCATCGTCTCGGTCTATGCGGCGCTGACCGCGAGCGAGCTCTGGACCGAACGGCGCAAGAGCCTGCAACGACGCTGGCCGGCCTTCATGATGCCGGCGATGCATGGCTGCGTGTTGATGCTGCCGATCCTGATCGGCAGTTTCCTGCGTCCGCACGATGCCGGCTTCTCCTCGAGCATCTGGGTCACCGTATTCGCGGTCGAGCTCATACTCTATGCCGTCGGAACCGTGTTCGTGATCTTCATGCTGGTGTCGGAACGCACCGTCACCGCGCATCGGACCGCCGCGTCGACCGATCCGCTGACCGGCATGCTCAACCGGCGCGGCTTCTCGGAAGCCTGTGCGCGCGTGATCGAGCGCGAGGCCAAGGCCGGACGGCCGGTGACCGTGATGATCTTCGACATCGACCACTTCAAGTCGATCAACGACCGCTTCGGCCATCCCGCCGGTGACGAGATGCTGAAACTGTTCTCCACTGTCGTGATCAGCAACTTGCGCATCTCCGACCTCTCGGGCCGCATCGGCGGCGAGGAGTTTGCGGCTCTGTTGCCGTGCTCGTTGGAGGAGGGCGTGCTCGTCGCCGAGCGCGTGCGCGAGGCATTCGAGACCTCCGGCGTCGTGGTCGATGAAGGCCCGGTCGACACCACTGTCAGCATCGGCGTCGCGGGCGGTCCGGCCGGTACCGAGCTGGAGGTGCTGCTGGCCTCGGCCGACACCGCGCTCTACCAGGCCAAGCGCGGCGGCCGTAACCGTGTCGAGGCGGCGGAGGAACTGCCGCTGTCGCTGGAGAACTGGCGCCGCCAGAGCGCCGCGCGAACCGGTGCATCGCAGGCGCGTCCGGCCACCGCCTGAGCGCCGGCGTGCCGCGGTAATCTTCTGTTTACCATTCGATCCCATATCATTCCGGTATGGAATCGATCCGCCGACGGAATCCGCAAGTCACCCTGATGTCGCTCGAAGCCGCTGCGGCCTCGGCACGCGGCGGTTTCGCCTGTCTGCTCTCGACCGCGGATGAATACGAGAAGGCGCTGATCACCGAACGCCGCGCGCAGGGCCGCTACGCGCACAGGCGCAGCTACTGGCCGCTCGCGCTGTTCGTCGGTTGTGCACTGATCGTCGCGGGCACGGTCCTGCTGTTCGCCCGATAGGCCTGCATTTCCAGGCCGGGCGGGGCCCGTTTCGGCGCCTTTTTCTTTGTCCCTGTCTGCGGTAGACACGGCCATCAACAAAAGGGTGGAAACCGATGATCACCGAGATCGCGCAAATCGACGTCAAGCCGGGCAGCGAGAAGGACTTTGAGGCGGCCGTCGCCAAGGCCAAGGCCGCCTTCGGCCGCGCCAAGGGCTTTCACGGTTTCGAGCTGCACAAGTCGATGGAGAAGCCGCAGCGCTACCGGCTGATGGTAAAATGGGCGACGCTGGAGAACCACACCGTCGATTTCCGCGGCTCGGAGAATTTCACCGAATGGCGCGGCCTGGTCGGGCAGTATTTTGCCGCAGCCCCGGAGGTCGAGCACACCGAGACCGTGCTCACCACGTAAAGCGGGTCAGGCTGCCTCCGCCAGGGGCGGCGCCTCATACGTCTTGAAATGGTCGATCATGACCTTGGCGATCGCGACCAGCGGCAGCGCCAGCGCGAGGCCCCAGATGCCGAACACGACGCCGAGCAGGATCTGGAACGCGAACAGCGTAGCCGGCGGGATGTCCAGCGCCTGCCGCTGCAGGATCGGTGTCAGCACGTAGCTTTCCATGGCATGCACGCCCAGGAAGAGGAGGAAGGCCGATAGTGCCGGAATCCAGCCCGAGGCGAGGCTTGCCAGCACCACGACGACGCCGGCGATGATGGCGCCGACGGTGGGGATGAAGGCGAGCAGGCCCGCCTGGATTCCCAGGATGAACGCGCCGGGGATGCCGATGACGGCAAGGCCGATCCAGGTCACGATACCGACCGCAATCATGACGACGATCTGGGCGATCAGCCAGCGCTCCAGCGTCTCAGCTATGCGGTCGATGATCAGAGCGACGCGCGTGCGGTGCCTCGCCGGCGCCAGGAACAGCAGGCCGTCATGATAGACGCTGGGCTGGGCGGCGAAGGCAAGACCCAGGAACAGCACGATGAAGATGTTGCCCACGCCGTGAATGGTGCCGAGCAGCAGCTTGAGGGTCTGGCTCACGATCGCCCCGCCACTGGAAGCGAGCGCGCCGGCGCCGGGCAAGGGCCCACGCGAGGGCGTCGCCGGCGCGGGCGTCGCGTCCGACGATGGGGTGGCCGAGGCGTCCGAGGCGGTGTTGCCGAGATCGAAGAAGCTGGTGTCGATGCCGCGGTTTTCGAGGAACGACCTGACATTGGTGATCTGCGACTTGATGGTCTTGCTCAGCACCGAGGCCTGTTCGGCAATCGTGGCGCCGCCGAGATAGGCGATGCCCGCGAGAAGCAAAGCGAGCGCGACACAGACGATGGCAAGTCGGACCGTGTGAGGGAGGTTGACCCGGCGACCGAGCGCATTGACCAGCGCGTTGAGGCCGAGGCCGAGCAGCATGCCGGTGAAGATCAGCAGCAGGGTGGCCGCAAAATACCAGGTGAAGGCGAGCAGGGCGGTGAACAGTACGACGCCGATGCCTCCGACGGAAATCGCCCAGGCCTGATCCCGAGCCAGGTCGCTGCGGGCACGCGGGCGGTCATCTCTGGGAATCGTCACATCAGATCCTTTTCGAGCGAGGCGGCGCCAGCGCACTCTTTCGCGAAATCCTGCCGGGGATCAAGCGGCGTGCGCCGGCTTGGCGCGCCTCGTCGTTGCTGCGGGCCTCTGGCCCTCTTCGCGAGCGATCGGAGTAGCCGTCGCCCGGCCTGCCCAGGGCTCGCCGGGCCGGCCATTTGCGCGAAAATAGCATTGCCGTCCCGCGATCCCTTCTGTTGAATTTGTTCCATCCGGAGGGCATGTTTGGAGAATCTTCTTACCAGGAGGCGCGGAACGACAGATGAGAAAGCCGGTCGTCGGCGTGATCGGGAATTCCTATCGCGTCGAAAATCGATTTCAGGTCCAGATGGTCGGCGAGCGAAACCTGCGCGCCGTGGCCGAAGTCTCCGGTGGCTTGCCGCTGATGTTCGCGGGCTCCCCTGACATCACCGATATCGCGGCGCTGCTCGATACCGTGGACGGCATCATCCTCACCGGCGCCCGCGCCAACGTGCATCCGACCCGATTCAACGTCGATCCGTGCGAGAAGCACGAGCCCTATGACATCCACCGCGACGAGGTCGCGCTAGCCCTTTCGGTCGCCTGTGTCGCCCGCGGCATCCCGCTGTTCGGCATCTGTCGCGGCCTGCAGGAGATGAACGTCGCCTTCGGCGGGTCGCTGCACCCCGAGATCCGCGAACTCCCCGGCCGGATGAACCACCGCATGCCCCGGCTCGAGAACGGCGAGATCCATCCCGATCCCACCGTGGTGTTCGCCGACCGTCACGACGTCGATCTGACGCCCGGCGGCGCCTTCGCAAAAATTCTCGGTTGCGAGAGGATCAGGGTCAATTCGCTGCACGGCCAGGGCATCCTCGATCCCGGCAAGCGCGTGCTGATCGAGGGCGTCGCCGAGGACGGCACCATCGAGGCGATCCGCATTGCCGAGGCCCCGACCTTTGCGCTCGGCGTGCAATGGCATGCGGAGTACGACCCGCAGCACAACCCGATCAACCGCAAGCTGTTCGAGGCCTTTGGCGAAGCGCTGGTGGCGCGGCAGAAGGCGGCGGCGTAGCTCACGCTCCCGATCAATAGCGGGCGGTCACGGCCCCGGGCAGCGGATTGAAGTGATAGTTCACGCCCAGCTTGAACAGATGCAGATCCTGCGTGATCCAGCTGTTGACGGCGGCCCCTGCCTTAGGGAAGCCGGTTTGATTGAAACTGCCGCTCTGGCTCGTATGCTGGTTGATCATGCGGATGAAGTCGTACTCGCCCTTGAGCGACCAGTTGCCGGCAAGCGCGTATTCGAGTCCCGCGCCGATCACGCCGCCTGAGTGCACTGTCTTCCCCTGAACCGCCATGCTCTGGCTGACGGCCCCGAAGGATGCCGCACCATTGAACGCGTGGCTCTCATTGGCGATGGCGACACCCGCCTTGCCGTAGACGAGCAGGCGATCGCCGACGACGAAGCCGGCACGGCCGCTGGCGATGGCAAGCCAGTCGATCGAGGTGCTCAGATCATTCGTGGCCGCGGCGCCGAACAGCGGAAACGCAGAGGACCGGCTGCCCTGGATGCCGGTCCACATCCATTCACCTTCGACGCCGAAGACCAGCGCGCCGGACTGCACGTTGACGCCGCCATCGAAACCGGCGAGCCACCCGCTTGTATCGAAGCTGCCACTGCCCGGCAGAGGCGAGGGGTCCTGATGGCGCGACTCGCGACCAAGACCATAACCGGCCTGCACGCCGACAAAGCCGCCGGTCCAGTTCGTGCCGGATGCCGTCTTGACCGGCGGATATTTGGGATCGGCCGCGACCTCACCAAGTCGGTAATTCGCCCCCAGCTTGATCAGGTGGATGGAATCCTGCGCAATCGGGACATCTCCCGCGACCGGAGTCGTCACGCCGGCAGACGTGGTGCTGCCGCTCATGCCAACCTGCCGGGTGCCGAAATGCAGGTAATCGTATTCAGCCTTGACCGACCAGTTTCCTCCTAACGCGTATTCCGCTCCAAATCCGATCAGCGGCGCCCAGCGATACTCTCGTCCGCTGAGGCTGGTGGAAAATGCACCGAAGCCGAAATCGCCCGCGGCGTTGCTGGTGTGCGTTTCCCAGGCACCGGCAAGTCCGAACTTGGTGAAGGCGAACCAGCGATCGGCGGCGAGCCCCGCGCGACCGGCGACCGTGGTCAACGCGTCAATTCTCGAGGTGGTGGTGCTGGTCACGTCGCCGAAGAACGGGAAGCCGAGCCGCAGCCTCTGCGATCCGCGGATGTTCGCCCATGAGCCGTCCAGTTCAAGGCCAAAAACGAAATTTGCAATCTGCTTGTTGATGCCGATTTGAGCGCCGGCGAGCACGCCGTTCGCAGCATAATCGACGGTCGGTTCGCGGGGTTCGTTAATCCACCAATCGTTCATGCCGCCGCCATAGCCGGCATGCACGCCGACATAGACGCCGCTCCAATCGACGATTGGAGGCGGAAGCGCAGCCGATTTGACAGGAAGGTCTGCGGCGGATGCCGCCTGCGTCAATGCCAGACCAAGTGTAGCAGCCGAGATGATTTTTTCCGTGATTGCCATTGAGCCCTCTGCAACCGGCGCGCAATTTCGAGCAACATCAGGGAGCTATAGCGGGAGTGCGGCGCGTTCGGCTTGGGGCACGCGCTACACCGACTTGGACTGATCGACACAAGTCTGACGATTGCCATCCAGTGTGATCGCTTTGCCACATCGGCAGGCGCGTCGGTCCGGAGCCCGCGTCGCATCATGCAGCGCCAGCGCATCCGAATTGGAGGCAGCATGAAAGTCCTTTGAACGCTGCGCCATTTCCTGCGACAAAAGGACCGCCGGGCGATCTTGCTGTTACGGAGCGGTGCGTTGGATAGTGGCGACGAATTGATCGCATTGGAGCTGTCTAGCTCCGCCTTTGCCGAGCGCGACAGGATCGAAGCCTTTCATCAGATCTACGGCCGTGAAATTCTCAAGCTGGAGATCGAGCCGTTGCCCGACGCGGCGCTTCAGATCGACATGAAGCTGCGGGCGTTGCCTGGGATGTCCGTCGCGGCCGCGACCGTTTCTCCGATTTTCTGTCGCCACACCGAAGCGATGATCGACAACGACGATCCCGTGATTGTGTTCAACCTCGATGGTGCGGCCATCCACAATCAAAATGGCCACGAGACGCATCTCGGTCCGGGCGAGGCGGCCCTGACCACGAATGGATTGCCGGGAACCGCGACCAACTACACGACGAGGCGCGTGGTCACTTGGCGGATCAGCCGCGCGCTGATTGCGCCCCTGGTCAGCAACTTCGATGACGCCATCGGCAGACCGCTCGACAAACAGAATCCAGCGCTGTCGCTCTTTCTGGATTATCTCGGCATCGTCAATGAGAGACAGACGCTCGCGAACGCCGCAATGCGGCGGGCCGTCGTGAACCACATGCTCGATCTCGGCGCCCTGTTGCTGGGCGCCACGCCGGATGCCGCCGAGATGGCGCACACGCGCGGCCTTGCAGCCGCCAGAATGCGGAGCATCAAAGCCCACATCCGCGCGCAGTCCGGCAATCCCGGGCTGAGTCTGGATTCTGTGGCTGCCAAGCAGGGCATTTCGAAATCCTATGTCCGACGGCTGTTCGAGACCGAAGGTACGAGCTTTACCGAGTTTGTCCTCAACCAGCGGCTCGCCTCGGCCTACAAGTTGCTGACGGATGTCAGCCTCGCAGGCCGCTCGATCAGCGACATCGCGCACCGGTCCGGCTTCAACGACATCTCATATTTCAATCGGACCTTTCGTCGTGTCTACGGCGCGTCCCCGTCGGAGATCCGCGCCCGCAAATGAGCTACGGACGGATCGGCCGCTCGCTCCACCAGTATTTCCAAACTGGAATTGCATCCCGATGATAGGCAACACGGTCGCTGCCGAAGACCAGCTCCGCCGCGCTTGCGACGGCAAGGCCGGCGACGATTGCGCCATCTGTCCAATGCGCAATCGAAATCTCGCACGGAATAAACCAATCAGTAGGAATTGCTCCGTCCCGATTTTCACGGCTCTGATTTGTTCTTTGAGAACGAATTGGAGTCAGATGCAGAACGAAGGCTGACGGGCGGGCGCAAGCTCTATGTTTGAGCGCGGTAGCCGCGCCTGACGCGGGGCGAATCCAACTGTGACCTGGTCCACGGCTGCCTCTACTCAGCCGATCACATCGACATTCTGCGTGGCGATTTGCATTGCGTTGCACAATCGTGACGTTGGCCTCCACGCGCAGCATTGAGGTTCCCGAGAGGACCACCATATGGTCTGCAAGGGAGCCCTTGCCGTGCAGACCATGAAGGCGGCCCTCGTTGCGGCGATCACCGCCGTGGCTTTGACTTGTTGCCTCCTTCCCAGCTCAGCGGAGGAGAGCAGCCGTGTTGCCCTGGTCGTTTCGATCGACGGGGCAATTGGCCCGGCGTCGGCCAGCTATGTGCGGGAGGCTTTGGCCAAGGCGGGCGAACGGCGTGCCGAGGTCGTGCTTCTGAGAATGAATACGCCCGGCGGTCTCAATTCCAGCATGCGCGAGATTATCGCGGATGTGCTCGCCTCGCCCGTCCCCGTCATCGGCTACGTCGCCCCGTCCGGCGCCCACGCGGCGAGTGCCGGGACCTATATCCTTTATGCGACCCACATCGCGGCGATGGCGCCCGGCACCAATATCGGCGCGGCGACGCCGGTCCAGATTGGCGGGCCGCTGCCGGGCCTGCCGAGCGGTACGCCGGAGAAGGACGGCAAAGACAAGAAGGATGAGCCGAAGGACGCGATGACGGCGAAGGCCACGAACGACGCCGTCGCCTTCATCCGCAGCCTCGCCGAGCTGCGCAACCGCAATGCGGACTGGGCGGAGAAGGCGGTCCGTGAGGCTGCGACACTCTCTGCCAACGGCGCGCTCGAGGCACATGCCATCGATCTCGTCGCGCGCGATCAGGCCGAATTGCTGCGGCAGGTCGATGGCCGCGTGGCGGAGCTTGCAGGCGGCAAGACGCAACGCCTCGCGACGAAAGATGCTGTCGTCGAAGCCATCGAGCCCGGACGGATATCCCGCTTCCTGGCGGTCATCACCGATCCCAACGTCGCCTTCATTCTCCTGATGGTTGGCATCTACGGTCTGATCTTCGAGTTCATGTCGCCCGGCGCGGTCGCTCCCGGAGTCATCGGTGCGATCTGCCTGCTGATCGGTCTCTATGCACTCAATTTGCTGCCGATCAACTATGCCGGTCTCGCCCTGATGCTGGTCGGACTGGTGCTTCTCACCATCGAAGCCTTCAATCCGACGGTGGTGATCGGTCTCGGGGGGATCATCGCCTTCGTGCTCGGCGCGCTGATGCTGTTCAGGGTCGAGGCGCCCGGCTATCGCTTGTCGTGGTGGGTGATCGGCATCACTGCAGCTGTGTTCGCCGGCGTTGCTCTGGTCGTGCTTGGTTCGCTTCGGCGTGTCCGCAAAGCTCCTGCACGGGTCGGTGCGCAGGCCATGCGAGGCTTGCCTGCCGAGATTCTCGACTGGAACGGGGACGAAGGTCATGTGTTCGCCCATGGTGAGCGCTGGCGCGCGCGCGGCGCCGAAACGTTCAAGCCTGGAGACATCGTCGAAATCGCCAACGTCATCGACCTGACGCTGCTGATACGGCGCACGCCCGCCCCAAGAGGCGAGGGAGGTACATCATGATGCTGGAATATTTGACCTATGCGGCGCTCGCGCTGCTGGTCGTCATATTTCTATCTCAGGCCATTCGAATCCTGCGCGAATACGAGCGCGGCGTCGTCTTCACGCTCGGCCGCTTCACCGGGGTGAAGGGGCCCGGCCTCATCATCCTCGTCCCGATCGTGCAGCAACTCGTCAAGGTCGATCTCAGGGTGATGGTGCAGGTCGTTCCGCCGCAGGACGTGATTTCGCGGGACAACGTGTCGGTCAAGGTCAACGCCGTATTGTACTTTCGAATCGTCGACCCCGAGCGCGCCATCATCAAGGTCGGCGATTACATGGCCGCGACCAGCCAGCTCGCCCAGACCACGTTGCGTTCGGTGCTCGGCAAGCACGAGCTCGACGAGATGCTTGCCGAACGCGACAGGCTGAACGCCGACATCCAGGAGATCCTCGACAAACAGACTGACGTCTGGGGCATCAAGGTCACCGGCATCGAGATCAAGGACGTCGATATCAACGAAACCATGGTTCGCGCGATTGCCAAACAGGCAGAGGCGGAGCGCTTGCGGCGGGCCAAGGTGATCAATGCGATGGGCGAGGAGCAAGCCGCCGAAAAGCTCGTCGAAGCCGGGCGGATCCTCGCGCAGGAGCCTCAGGCCATGCAGCTGCGCTATTTCGCGGCTCTGCACGACATCGCCGGTGAACGGTCGTCGACCGTCGTGTTTCCGCTGCCGGCCGGCTTGCTCGACCATCTCATGCCGCGGCCCAACAACCCGTAAGCGGGTAGCGCCGCGGACGACCCAGCTTCGTCCAAATGGTTGCTGGGCGTAACCCACCAACTTCGTCGCACATTTGCTGAAGCAATGTGGGTTACGCCAGTGGGGCCAACCCAGCCTGCAGGCCCAACGGCGCAAACGAAAAGGCGCCCCTTTCGGAAGCGCCTTTTGCATCTCTTGTCCGGTTCGGGCGATTTACCCCGAATAGTACATGTCGAACTCGACCGGATGCGGGGTCATCTCGAAGCGCTCGACTTCGGTCATCTTCAGCTCGATATAGGCGCCGATGAAGTCGTCGTCGAACACGCCGCCGGCCTTCAGGAAGGCGCGGTCCTTGTCGAGGTTCTCGAGCGCCTCGCGAAGCGAGCCGCACACCGTCGGGATCTGCTTCAGCTCTTCCTTCGGCAAGTCGTAGAGATCCTTGTCCATTGCCGGGCCCGGATCGATCTTGTTCTTGATGCCGTCGAGGCCGGCCATCAGCATCGCGGCGAAGCCGAGATAGGGGTTGGCGAGCGGATCGGGGAAGCGCACCTCGACACGCTTGGCCTTCGGCGAGGCGGTGTAGGGGATGCGGCAGGAGGCCGAGCGGTTGCGCGCCGAGTAGGCGAGCAGCACGGGCGCCTCATAGCCCGGGACCAGACGCTTGTAGGAGTTGGTCGAGGGGTTGGTGAAGGCGTTGATCGCCTTGGCGTGCTTGATGATGCCGCCGATATAGTGGAGGCAGGTCTCCGACAGGTCAGCATATTTGTTGCCGGCGAACACCGGCTTGCCGTCCTTCCAGATCGACTGGTGCACGTGCATGCCCGAGCCGTTGTCGCCGTAGACCGGCTTCGGCATGAAGGTCGCGGTCTTGCCGTAGATGTGCGCGACCTGGTGGATGCAATACTTGTAGATCTGGATGTGGTCGGCCATCAGCGTCAGCGTGTCGAACTTCATGCCGAGCTCGTGCTGGGCGGAAGCGACCTCGTGGTGATGCTTCTCGACCTTGACGCCCATCTTGGCCATGGCCCCGAGCATTTCCGAGCGCATGTCCTGCACGGAGTCCTGCGGCGGAACCGGGAAATAGCCGCCCTTGGTGCGGACGCGGTGGCCGAGATTGCCGCCTTCATATTCGGTGTCGGAGTTGGTCGGCAGCTCCGAGGAGTCGAGACGGAAACCGGTGTTGTAGGGGGTGGCGGAGAAGCGCACGTCATCGAACACGAAGAACTCGGCTTCCGGGCCGACGAACACGGTGTCGCCCACGCCCATCGACTTCACCATCGCCTCCGCCTTCTTGGCGATGCCGCGGGGATCGCGGTTGTAAGGCTCGCCGGTGGTCGGCTCGAGCACGTCGCAGGTGATGACCATGGTCGTCTCGGCGAAGAACGGATCGATCGTCGCGGTCACCGGATCGGGCATCAGGCACATGTCGGACTCGTTGATCGCCTTCCAGCCGGCGATCGAGGAGCCGTCGAACATCGTGCCTTCGGCGAAGATGTCTTCATCGATCATGCTGACGTCGAACGTGACGTGCTGCCACTTGCCGCGCGGATCGGTGAAGCGCAGGTCGACGTATTTGACGTCGTTGTCCTTGATCGATTTCAGGACGTCTTTGGCGGTCTTCATGCATACCCCTTATGGCTCTGCGGGTCGGTTTCCAGGTGAGCAAGATTATTCTCGCTTTTGGCGAGTTCGCGCGCGACCGCACAAACGAAATCAGGCCGCCGAAGCAGCCTTATTTCTTGTCGGAGTGACGCAAAATGCGGGATAGCACCCGGCTCAGATAGCGTCCAGCCCGGATTCGCCGGTTCGGATGCGGATCGCCTCTTCGATGTTGGAGACGAAAATCTTGCCGTCGCCGATGCGGCCGGTCTGCGCGGCACGGCGGATCGCATCGATGGCGCGCTCGACCAGATCGTCGCCGATCACGATCTCGATTTTGACCTTCGGCAGGAAGTCGACGATGTATTCTGCGCCGCGGTAAAGTTCGGCGTGACCCTTCTGCCGGCCAAAGCCCTTGGCTTCGGTGACGGTGATGCCCTGAAGGCCGACTTCCTGAAGCGCTTCCTTCACCTCGTCGAGCTTGAATGGCTTGATGATGGCTTCAATTTTCTTCACTGCGCGACTCCCGGCCTTTCGATCAAATAGCAACGTCTTCGTCAGGATGCGCATTTCTCAACGCACGATCTTGTCTTCTCTATGCCGGGATCCCTGACCAGTCCGGCAACAACGGCCGGTCACCCCCTGTAAGATGCCAGTGAGCACGACAAACCGAAGCGGCTTCCTCGAAAGCAGGGTCTATGCCAAGTTGCAAATGCCCTGGTTATCGGAGCGTTATCAGTCTTTTAACGAGCATCTCTGGATGAGGCGCCGACCTGCACAAAATACCGAAGACTACGAAATAGGCAAACGGTTCAATATATGTGCAAGTCGACGTCCCTGCCGTCGGATCGGCAAGGAGGATGCCTGTTGAAGAGGCGTTTGTACTAGGAAGTGGCATGGAAGTTTTGACCAACGCCGAGATGCAGCGGGCCGACCAGCTCGCCATTGCGGCCGGCACGCCCGGGTTCAAGCTGATGCTGAGCGCGGGCCAGGCGGTCGCCGAGGCCGCCCATGCGCTGGTGGAGGAGGGGCCGATCCTGATCGTCGCCGGTCCCGGCAACAATGGCGGCGACGGTTTCGTCGCAGCCGCCGAACTCGCCGCCCAGGGGCGCGAGGTCTCGGTGATCCTGATGTGCGAGCGCGACCAGCTCCAGGGCGATGCGGCCTCCGCCGCGCGGGGCTGGAAGCATCCGGTACTGCCGTTCAATCCACAGGCGATCGGAAGGCCGGCGCTGATCATTGATGCCCTGTTCGGCGCCGGCCTCAGCCGCAGCGTGGACGGCGAGGCGCGTGCAATGATCGAGGCGATCAACGGCAACGGTGCCCCGGTGCTCGCAGTCGACCTGCCGAGCGGCATCAACGGCACCAGCGCGGCCGTGATGGGCGTGGCGGTGAACGCCACCGAGACCGTCACCTTCTTCCGCAAGAAGCCGGCGCATCTGCTGCTGCCCGGCCGCATGCATTGCGGCCGCGTGCGGCTCGCCGATATCGGCATCGGCGCCGAGGTACTGGACGAGATCCGGCCACAGATCTTCGAGAACGATCCGCAAGTCTGGGGTGCCGCCTTTCCGGTGCCGCGTATCGACGGCCACAAATACGCGCGCGGCCATGTGCTGGCGGTCTCCGGCGATGCCGCCGCGACGGGGGCGGCAAGGCTCGCCGCGCGCGGCGCCCTGCGCGCTGGCGCCGGCCTTGCGACTCTGGCGACCCCACGCGATGCGCTCGCGATCAATGCCAGCGCGCTGACGGCGGTGATGGTGCGCCCCGTCGACACCGCGGTCGAGTTCGGCGAGCTGCTCGGTGACAAGCGCTACAACACCTGCATGATCGGCCCCGGCGCCGGCGTCGGCGAACGCACCTGCGACATGGTCCACACCGGATTGTCGGCGCAGCGGCATCTGGTGCTCGACGCCGATGCGCTGACGAGCTTTGCGGCGAAACCCGAGCGCCTGTTCGAGTGGATCAAGTCGTCGGGGGACAGTGCAGTGGTGCTGACCCCGCACGAAGGCGAGTTTCCGCGCCTGTTCTCCGATCTCAGCAACAAGCATCCCGGCCGTTCCAAGCTCGAGCGCGTCCGCACCGCCGCCGAGCGCTCCGGCGCTGTCGTGCTCCTGAAGGGCCCGGACACCACGGTCGCGGCCCCCGATGGCCGCGCCGCGATCGCCGCCAACGCGCCGCCCTGGCTCGCCACGGCCGGTGCCGGCGACGTGCTGTCCGGCATTATCGCAGGCCTGTTGGCCCAAGGCGTGCCGGCGTTCGAGGCCGCCAGCATCGGCGTCTGGATGCATGGCGAAGCGGCAAGCGAAGCCGGGCCGGGCCTGATCGCGGAGGACCTCACCGAGACGCTGCCGGCCGTGCACCGGCGGATCTATGATGCGCTGGGCATCGAATACTGACCGCTCACTCCACCCCATACCAGCGCACCAGGCGCGGCGCTGCCCAATCGGTCGCCACGGATTCGAGCAGCCAGCGCCCGGGTGAGGTCGCCGCGAAGGCGATGCGCTGGGTCTGGCCGGCCTCGATCGCGAGCGTGTCGAGCCAGTAGGGCTTCCAGCCGTCGTCGAGCTTGTCGAGCAGGCGGAAGGGGTGGCCGTGCAGGTGGAACACGGTGCTGGTCGGGGCAGGGTTCTTGAGGGCCAGCACGACGGTGCGACCGGTCTTGGCGCGGAAGGCGGGGGCAGAGGCGGTGGAGAAGTTCGCGGGCCGTGTCCAACCGGCGTCCGGCGCACCGAGCGCGACATCGAACCGCAGGGCGCCTCTCAGATCGAGCTTTTCGGGGAGGTCGTTCGAAGGGAGCGGTTGCGGCGGCAACAGCGGTGCGCGCTCCAGCCTCCCAGTGATGGCGAAGCTTCCGACCCGGCGCACCTCCTTGCCGTCATGGAGCAGGAATGGGGCCGATGTGACCGTATCCACGAGCGCGTCGGCTCGCGCGCCCGGGGCCAGCACCACCGCGCCGTTGCGCGCGGGGAACGGCTCGGCTGGTTGTCCGTCCAGGGCCATCACTCGGACGTCGTGGCTCTCCAATTTGATTGCCAGAACAGTACGTTGGGAGCCGTTGATGAAGCGCAGCCGAAGCCGCTCGCCGGCCGAAGCTGAGAGATCGAATGAAGTTCGGCCATTGACGGTATAGAGCGGCGTCGTGTCCTTTGGGTCCTGGCCTGGCGGGACCGCGGTGCCATCCGGCCGGAGGCGCCATTCCTCGATCAGCAGGATTTCGTCGCGGTCCACGGCGACGCGGTTGGTCTCGGTCGCGATGATCGGGAGCGGGCGCGCCGGCTGCTTCAGGCTGCCCTCGAAGAGACGGAAGTCAGCCAGCAGGGTTCCCGCGCTTGGTATTGAAATGATTGATGTTTCGGCCGTATTTGGCGCGGCGGGCGCACGCCCCCGCAGCGGGTCGGTCGCAGTCGCGCCATTGAGGCCGTACCAGACCGGCGCAAGTGGTACAGGCAGGTCGTTTCGAAACACCACCTCGCAGCGGTCGCCGCGCTTGAGACGAACGTCCCTGAGATGACTTACCGCGGCCAGCTCCCAGATCGGTGTAGCCGGCTGATCGGGTTTCAGAGCGAGCGTTGCCGGCCTCGCCTGAAGCGCGAGCTGGGCCGTCACGGATGGGCCCGCGCCGCCGCCGATCAGCCCGGCTGCCGAGGCTCCGAGGCCTGCCAAAACCTGGCGCCGATGTGGGGCAAAAATCCGCGTTGTCATGGCGTGATCCCGACCACGCCGCGCTGGATAAGTCCAGCCATCGTGCCTACTTGAAGCCTGCCTCCATCAGGCCATTTTTTTGCTGCGAACAGTCAGGCACATGCTATAAGCCCGGCCGCCCGCGGCATCGCGGCCGGTCTTGATGCAAATTCACGCGGGCGTGGCGGAACTGGTAGACGCGCTGGATTTAGGTTCCAGTGACGAAAGTTGTGGGGGTTCGAGTCCCTCCGCCCGCACCAAGCGCTTTCAGCGTTTGCACGGATTACGAGACCTGCTTCCGCGCGGATGTTGTCCGCTTGGAGCCGGTCCAATGAACCACCGGCGTTGAGGCGTTTGCCTCGCGTCGGATCGATTAATGACAGCGTCCCGACGCATGCGCGCCGGGACCGAACGAGAAGAAGATTGGACGCCATGCAGGTCACAGAGACCCTCTCGGAAGGTTTGAAGCACGAGTTCAAGATCAGCGTCCCTGCGTCAGATCTCGACGCCAAGGCCGATGCCAAGCTCGTCGATCTCAAGGACAAGGTCCGTCTCAACGGCTTCCGTCCCGGCAAGGTGCCGGTCGGTCACCTGAAGAAGGTCTATGGCCGCTCGGTGATGGCCGAGACCATCGACCAGACTATCCGCGACACCAACACGCAGCTGTTCTCCGAGCGCGGCTTCCGCCTCGCGACCGAGCCGAAGATCACCATGCCGACCGAGCAGGCCGAGGTCGAGGAGCTGCTGAGCGGCAAGACCGATCTGACCTACACGGTCGCGATCGAGGTGGTGCCGGCCATTGCGCTCGCCGATTTCAAGACCTTCGAGGTCGAGAAGCCCGTCGTCGACGTCACCGAATCCGACGTCGATGAGGCGATCAAGCGCATCGCCGATTCCAACCGCACCTTTGCCGCCAAAGGCGAGGGCGCCAAGGCCGCCTCCGGCGATCGTGTCACCATCAACTTCAAGGGCACCATCAACGGCGAAGCCTTCGAGGGCGGCACCGGCGAGGGCATCCAGGTCCTGATCGGCTCCAACACCTTCATCCCCGGCTTCGAAGAGCAGCTGACCGGCATCGGCGCCAACGAGACGCGCACGCTGAAAGTGTCGTTCCCGAAGAATTACATGAACGACAAGCTCGCCGGCCAGCCGGCCGAGTTCGAGACCACAGCGACCTTGATCGAGGCGCCGCAGGATCTCGCGATCGACGACGAGTTCGCCAAGACGCTCGGCCTCGAATCGCTCGACAAGCTTAAGGAAGCCGCGCGCGAGCGGCTGGCCGCCGAATTCGCGACCGCGACGCGTCAGCGCGTCAAGCGCGCGCTGCTTGATCGCCTCGACGAAGCGCATCGCTTCGATGCGCCGCCCTCGCTGGTCGACGAGGAGTTCAATCTGATGTGGAACTCGGTCAAGGCCGAGATGGCTTCGGCCGGCAAGACCTTTGCCGACGAGAACACCACTGAAGACGCCGCCAAGGAAGAGTACCGCAAGATCGCCGACCGCCGCGTGCGCCTCGGCCTCGTGCTCTCCGAGATCGGCGAGAAGAACAAGATCACCGTGACCGACGACGAGGTCGGCCGCGCCGTGATCGAGCGGGCGCGCCAGATGCCCGGCCGTGAGAAGGAAGTGTGGGACTATTACCGCAACAACGCCCAGGCGCTGGCCCAGCTTCGTGCACCGATCTATGAGGACAAGGTCGTCGACTTCATCCTCGAACTCGCCAAGGTGACCGAGAAGAAGGTCTCGCGCGAGGAGCTCTACAAGGATGACGAGGCGGAAAAGAGCGCTGCCTGAAGGCGTTGAGAAAGCCTTCCATTAAGGATGATCAGCGAAGGGGCTCAGCTAGCCAGATGGCCGGCTGGGCCTCTTTGCGCGAATCAGCTTCAACTGCCCGACGGGTTAAGCCTTAATGCGCTCCGCACTTGTCAGGCGCGAATTGGGCTATATCTGTCGGTACACCCTGTACTCAATGTTCTACCTCTACCAAGTTCCTGCATCACAGGACGTCCATCCGCCTTCCGGCAAATCCAGCCAAACTGGCGATGTCCGTCTCCGAAACCCTAGGTGACTCATGCGCGATCCGGTTGAAACCTACATGAACCTCGTGCCCATGGTGGTCGAGCAGACCAACCGTGGCGAGCGCGCCTACGACATTTTCTCGCGCCTGTTGAAGGAGCGCATCATCTTCGTGACCGGGCCGGTCGAGGACGGCATGTCGACGCTGATCGTCGCGCAGCTGTTGTTCCTTGAGGCGGAAAATCCGAAGAAGGAAATCTCGATGTACATCAACTCGCCGGGCGGCGTGGTGACGTCGGGCCTTGCCATCTACGACACCATGCAGTTCATCCGTCCGCCGGTCTCGACGCTGTGCACGGGGCAGGCGGCCTCGATGGGCTCGCTGCTGCTTGCCGCCGGCGAGAAGGACATGCGCTTCTCGCTGCCGAACGCGCGCATCATGGTGCACCAGCCCTCCGGCGGCTTCCAGGGCCAAGCCACCGACATCATGCTGCACGCTCAGGAAATCCTGAACCTGAAGAAGCGGCTCAACGAGATCTACGTGAAGCACACCGGCCAGACCTACAAGTCGATCGAGGACGCGCTGGAACGCGACAAGTTCCTGACTGCGAACGACGCCAAGGAGTTCGGTCTGGTCGACAAGGTCATTGACAAGCGCGCCGAGGAGCCGACGCCGGCGAAAGCGCCATTGTAGCACTACTGGGGCGTTACGGCGATCCCTCGGGATCGCCGCGTAGCGTCAGGGCGGTGTTCACGTTAAGGGAGCGTGCGCGCGCCGCACAACGCGGTTTTGCGCCCTGCGGCAGGCGGAAAGTTCCGCTTTCGTGCTTGTTTTTCGTGGCAATCCAGCAACGCCGGGGTGATTTCGATCACTTCGCTCGTGCCAAGACCGGAAATCACGGTATTGTCACGGGTAGCCGGCGAGCCCCGATTAGCGAATTCTTGATAGTCGGGTGACAGCATGGTTGGCTACGATTGATCGGCTATGATCGCGGAGAATCGAGTGACCGTGATTCGCACGGGATGTAACGCGTAGGGTCTTTTTTGGTACGGAATTTGCTCTACTTAAGCTTCATGCCGGCCATCGTGTCGGAGTGGAGCGATCGAGCGGAACGGGATCGAACCGCGGACGGAGACATGAATGAGTAAGGTCGGCACGAGCGACTCCAAGAACACGCTATATTGCTCGTTCTGCGGCAAGAGCCAGCACGAAGTCCGCAAACTGATCGCGGGTCCCACGGTCTTCATCTGCGACGAGTGCGTCGAGCTCTGCATGGACATCATCCGCGAGGAGAACAAGTCCTCGCTGGTCAAGTCGCGCGACGGCATTCCGACGCCGAAGGAAATCTGCAAGGTGCTGGACGATTACGTGATCGGCCAGAGCCATGCGAAGAAGGTCCTCTCGGTCGCGGTGCACAACCACTACAAGCGCCTCAACCACCAGACCAAGCACAACGACGTCGAGCTCGCGAAGTCGAACATTCTGCTGATCGGTCCGACCGGCTCGGGCAAGACGCTGCTCGCGCAGACGCTCGCCCGCATCCTGGACGTGCCGTTCACGATGGCAGATGCGACGACGCTGACCGAAGCCGGCTATGTCGGCGAGGACGTCGAGAACATCATCCTGAAGCTGCTCCAGGCCGCCGACTACAATGTCGAGCGCGCCCAGCGCGGCATCGTCTACATCGACGAAATCGACAAGATCAGCCGCAAGTCCGACAACCCCTCGATCACGCGTGACGTGTCGGGTGAGGGCGTGCAGCAGGCGCTGCTGAAGATCATGGAAGGTACCGTGGCTTCGGTTCCGCCGCAGGGCGGCCGCAAGCATCCGCAGCAGGAGTTCCTGCAGGTGGATACCACCAATATCCTGTTCATCTGCGGCGGCGCTTTCGCCGGCCTCGAGAAGATCATCTCGGCACGCGGACGGTCGACCTCGATCGGCTTCGGCGCCCAGGTGCTTGCGCCGGAGGATCGCCGTACCGGTGAAATCTTCCGTCACGTCGAGCCTGAGGACCTCCTGAAGTACGGCCTCATCCCCGAGTTCGTCGGCCGTCTGCCGGTCGTGGCGACGCTCGAGGATCTCGATGAGACCTCGCTGAAGAAGATCCTCACGGAGCCGAAGAACGCGCTGGTGAAACAGTACCAGCGGCTGTTCGAGATGGAGAACATCGAGCTGACCTTCGCCGACGAGGCGCTTGGCGCGGTCGCCCGCAAGGCGATCGAGCGCAAGACCGGCGCGCGGGGCCTGCGTTCGATCCTCGAGGCGATCCTGCTCGAGACCATGTTCGACCTGCCGGGTCTGGAAGGTGTGGAAGAAGTCGTGATTTCCCGCGAAGTGGTGGAAGGAACGGCGCGTCCGCTCTACATCTACGCCGATCGATCCGATCGCGCCGTCGAGAACGCCAGCGCCTGATCTGGCGGCGCTGGAACGCTCCAATTGTCTCCCCGAGGTGGGCTGCGGAACTGGTATTTCCGCAGCCGGTGGTGCGTCGCTTAGTGCGTGCGTAAGCGCCTGATGGCGCGCGTTTTTCAGTGACTTGACACCCCCCGGGTCGATAGCCACCTAATGTTGGCGGCGAGCGAAAATTCTCTTCAAGATTCGCCTCAGTTCCGATCCGACAAGCCGGTCCAACTCGCAAAAGGACCGACCGGTCTTGCGGATCACCTCGGCACCTTGTGGTGGTTGCGCATGATCAGCGGGCTGCGTGCAAGGGGGCAAAGCAAAAGGAAAAGGCCATGACTAATCCCAAACCCCGGCCAACCATCGTCCATGGCGAAGCGCACGCCTATCCGGTGCTGCCGCTGCGCGACATCGTCGTCTTCCCGCACATGATCGTTCCGCTTTTCGTCGGCCGCGAGAAGTCGATCCGCGCGCTCGAAGAGGTGATGAAGAACGACGCGCTGATCATGCTCGCGACGCAGAAGAACGCGTCCGACGATGATCCAGCGCCCGATGCCATTTACGAGACCGGGACGCTCGCCAGCGTGCTCCAGCTCTTGAAGCTTCCCGACGGCACCGTGAAGGTGCTGGTCGAGGGCCTCGAGCGTGCGCGCGTGTCCAAATACACCGATCGCGCCGATTACTACGAGGCGACTGCCGTTGCGCTCGCCGATACCGATGCGAAGTCGGTCGAGGCGGAGGCGCTGGCGCGCTCGGTCGTCTCCGATTTCGAGAGCTATGTGAAGCTCAACAAGAAGATCTCGGCCGAGGTCGTCGGCGTCGTGCAGGCGATCACCGATTTCGCCAAGCTCGCCGACACGGTTGCCTCGCATCTGGCCGTGAAGATCGCGGATCGCCAGGGCATCCTGGAGACGCTGTCCGTCACCACGCGCCTGGAGAAGGTGCTGGGCCTGATGGAGAGCGAGATCTCGGTGCTGCAGGTCGAGAAGCGCATCCGCTCGCGCGTCAAGCGCCAGATGGAGAAGACCCAGCGCGAGTACTATCTCAACGAGCAGATGAAGGCGATCCAGAAGGAACTCGGCGACGACGATGGTCGCGACGAGCTCGCCGATCTCGAAGAGAAGATCTCCAAGACCAAGCTCTCCAAGGAAGCGCGCGAGAAGGCGCAGCATGAATTGAAGAAGCTGCGCCAGATGTCGCCGATGTCAGCGGAAGCGACCGTCGTGCGCAACTATCTGGATTGGCTCTTGTCGATCCCGTGGAATAAGAAGTCCAAGGTGAAGAAGGACCTGGAGCAGGCGCAAGCCATCCTGGACTCCGATCACTACGGGCTCGAGAAGGTCAAGGAACGCATCGTCGAGTATCTCGCGGTGCAGTCGCGCGCCAACAAGCTGACCGGGCCGATCCTGTGCCTCGTCGGACCTCCCGGCGTCGGCAAGACCTCGCTCGGCAAGTCGATCGCGAAGGCGACGGGGCGCGAATTCGTGCGCGTCTCGCTCGGCGGCGTGCGCGATGAAGCCGAGATCCGCGGTCACCGCCGCACCTATATCGGCTCGATGCCCGGCAAGATCATCCAGTCGATGCGCAAGGCGAAGTCGTCCAATCCGCTGTTTCTGCTGGACGAGATCGACAAGATGGGCGCCGATTTCCGCGGCGATCCGTCGTCGGCTCTGCTCGAGGTCCTCGATCCCGAGCAGAACGGAACGTTCAACGACCACTATCTCGAGGTCGACTACGATCTGTCCAACGTGATGTTCATCACGACCGCGAATACGCTCAATATTCCGGGCCCGCTGATGGACCGCATGGAGATCATCCGGATCGCGGGCTACACCGAGAACGAGAAGGTCGAGATCGCGCGCAAGCATCTGATCCCCAACGCGGTGTCCAAGCACGGCCTGGACTCCAAGGAGTTCTCGATCGACGACGACGCGCTGCTGCTTCTGATCCGCCGCTACACCCGCGAAGCGGGCGTGCGCAACCTGGAGCGTGAGCTCTCGACACTCGCCCGCAAGGCGGTGAAGGAGCTGATGATCTCCAAGAAGAAGGCGGTCAAGGTCACCGAGAAGACTCTGGAAGAGCTGCTCGGCGTGCCGAAGTACCGCTTCGGCGAGATCGAGAGCGAGCCGCAGGTCGGCATCGTCACCGGCCTTGCCTGGACCGATGTCGGCGGCGAGTTGCTGACGATCGAAGGCGTCATGATGCCCGGCAAGGGCAAGATGACGGTCACCGGAAACTTGCGCGACGTCATGAAGGAATCGATCTCGGCGGCGGCGTCCTATGTCCGCTCGCGCGCGATCAACTATGGCGTCGAGCCGCCGCTGTTCGACCGGCGCGACATCCACGTGCACGTGCCGGAAGGCGCGACGCCGAAGGACGGTCCGTCCGCGGGCGTGGCGATGGCCACCGCGATCATCTCGGTCATGACCGGCATCCCGGTCCGTCACGATGTCGCGATGACCGGCGAGATCACGCTGCGCGGTCGCGTGCTGCCGATCGGTGGCCTCAAGGAGAAGCTGCTGGCTGCGGCCCGCGGCGGCATCAAGACGGTGCTGATCCCCGAGGACAACGCCAAGGATCTCACGGAGATTTCCGATGCGATCAAGGGCGGCATGGAGATCATCCCGGTCTCCCGCCTCGACGACGTCGTCGCGAAAGCGCTGGTGAAGAAGCCGGTGCCGATCGTCTGGGAAGAGGACACCAAAGTGACGGTGAAGCCGGACGGCGACGAAGCCGCCGGCGGTCTGACCGCTCACTAAGGCTCATTGATAGATGATAAAACGGCGCCTCCGGGCGCCGTTTTTGTTTGTGGCGAGGAGAGGAGGCAATGCAGATCGACGGGCAATGCCATTGCGGCAAGATCACCTACGAGGCCGAGATCGACCCAGAGGCGGTCTCGGTGTGCCACTGCACCGACTGCCAGACGCTGACGGGTTCGCCGTTCCGGGTGACCGCGATCTGCGCCAAGTCCGATGTCCGCCTGACCGCCGGCACGCCAAAGCTCTACGGCAAGCGCGGCGACAACGGCCGGATGCGCTTTCAGCACTTCTGTGCCGACTGCGGTTCCCCGCTGTTCACCAGCGGCGAGGGCGACCAGGCCGACGATTGGGGCATCCGCTGGGGCAGCATCCGCCAGCGCGACCAATTACGGCCCTCCAGGCAGATATGGTGCCAGTCGGCGGCGGTGTGGATCGACGCCGTGCCGCTGCTGCCTGGGCGGCCGCAGGATTGAGGTCCAGGAAATGAAGTTCCGCGCTTGCCCGTCCGGGGCCTGTGAGGCTAAAGAGGCGGCCGGGGGCGGTTAGCTCAGCTGGTTAGAGCATCTCGTTTACACCGAGAGGGTCCGCGGTTCGAATCCGTGACCGCCCACCAGTCTTCGCTTTGCGGGGCCAAGCAGGCTGCCATGCCGGGCGACCAATTGGAGCATGGCATCAGCGCAAAGCCTCCATTCGTTGCGGCTGGCTAGTTCGTTCGAAAGGCTGCAAACCTCGGTCGGACATGCCAACGGCCCCGTGGAGCGTCACGTGCCCCACAGTGGCGCGTCGTCATTCCCGATGGAAATGTCAGGCCGTCTTGGTAAATAGTGTCAGGACACCTTCGGCAATGTTGATCGCAACGACCTGCGACGAAGTCAGCCCCTTCGCCTTCAGCGCGGACGCCGCCTGGGGTGTTGCATCAATCGTTTTCCGGAGCGACTGAATATCGTCATCGCTTGTCTGTGCGACGATTTCATCGACCTTCGAGCGCACGGCTGGTTGCAGGTCCTTGATGTCGATGACCTGGATCTGACGGATGACGGTGCTCTGAGCGGGCGATGATTCTGTTCCCGGTTGCGACGATGTTCCTTGCGCCTGAACGAAAGTCGGCGTCCCGAAGGCGAGGGTTGCGACGATGAGGGGGCCCATGAAGCTGCGCATGGTCATGCCTTTCCAAGGTGAGCAACCTGAAAATGCTATCCACGAAATCTGGTTGTCGTCTGCTTCTGATGGGGCCATTCGGTGAAAGCTATGCGACCACAATGCGAGCACTTCCTGCCGGAAGCGCGACCAATTCTCGACAGCAGCGACTGTGTGGTCCTTGCAGAAAATTGCGCTACGATCCGGGCGGGGATCCGACCAGGTGACCCCCCGTAATTGCGGGACGGGCGGATCGACAATGCTAGGGATCAAAGACCTGATGGAACAGCCGAGCGGACACGAGCAGAACGCCGACCAGATCGCCTATTGGAACGGCCCGAGCGGGCAGCGCTGGGCCGATCGCCACGTGGTGCAGGAGAAGCTGCTCGGGCCGATTGCCGATGTACTGATCGACCGCGCCAAGCCGAAGCCGGGCGAGCGTGTCATCGACGTCGGCTGCGGCTCCGGTGCGACGACGGTGGCATTCGCGAAGGTAGTGGCGCCTGACGGCTTCGCGCTCGGCCTCGACGTGTCCGAGCCGATGCTGTCGCAGGCGCGGGCTCTTGCGCCAAAGGGCCTGCCGCTCGAGTTCGTGCTGGCGGATGCGACGGTGCATCCGTTCGAGCCGGCGAGCTTCGATCTGCTGGCATCGCGCTTCGGCGTAATGTTCTTTGCCGACCCTATTGCGTCCTTCATCAATTTGCGTCGCGCGCTGAGGCCGACAGGGCGGCTTGCTTTCGTCTGCTGGCGCGAGCCGAAGGAAAATCCCTGGATGATGGCGCCGCTGATGGCGGTCTACAAGCATGTGCCGAAGATGCCGCCGGTCGGGCCGGAGGAGCCGGGCCCGTTCGCCTTTGCGTCAGAGGAGCGCGTGACGCGCATCCTGAAGGGTGCAGGCTTCGCGGATGTGGCAATGGAGCCGCATGATCTCGCGATGGACATTGCGATCGGCGGCGGTCTCGATGCCGCCGTCGACGGCTCGCTGCAGATCGGTCCGGCCAGCCGCGCGCTGCAGGGCCATCCGGCCGAGACCTATGAAGCGGCCAAAGCCTCGATCCGCGAAACGCTCGCGCCATTCCTGAAGGGGCAAAGCGTGGTGCTGCAGGGCGCGATCTGGATCGTGACGGCGAGGGCTGCGTAGGCCCGTTTTCTCCACACCCGTCGTTGCGAGGAGCCCGCGACAAGATTGCGAAGCAATTTGCGCTGGCGACGAAGCAATCCTGGATCTTCCCGCGGCGGCAGCCTGGATTGCTTTCGCTGCGCTCGCAATGACGACGTGGATGGTTCCTCACACCACATCATCCGGCGCGAGCGCGCAGCCATTGTCGGGATGCGTCTCGACCTGAAGCGTGGTGTGGCCGATGCGGAAGGATGACTTGAGGAGTTGCGCCGTCTGCATCAGGAATGCGTCGTCCGTGCCGGCGGGCATGACGAGGTGGCAGGTCAGCGCCGTCTCGGTGGTCGAGATCGGCCAGACGTGGAGATCGTGGATCCCTGAGACGCCCGGCCGCGCCAGCAGGAACGCCCTGATTGCCGCCACGTCGATGGCTCTTGGCGCCGCCGCCATGGACATGTCGATCGAGCCGCGCAAGAGGCTCGTCGTGCTCCAGAGGATGGTGGCGCAGATCACGAGGCTGGTGACGGGATCGAGCCAAAGCCAACCCGTCCAGACGATCAGTGCCGCCGAGACGACCACGCCGAGCGAGACCCCGGCGTCTGCGGCCATGTGCAGGTACGCGCCTTCGATGTTGATGTCGTCCTTGCGCCCGCGCGCGAAGAGCATGGCGCTAAAACCGTTGATGAGGATGCCGATGCCGGCGACCACCATCACCGTCACGCCGGCAACCGGCTCCGGCTGGCGCAGGCGCAGGATCGCCTCCCAGCCGATCGCGCCGGTTGCGACCAGCAGGAACACCGCATTGGCAAGCGCCGCGAGGATGGTGGAGGCGCGCAGGCCATAAGTGAAGCGGCCGCTCGGAGCGCGGCGTGCTGCAATCGAGGCGCCCCAGGCCACCACCAGGCCGAGCACGTCGGAAAGGTTGTGGCCGGCGTCGGCCAGCAGGGCGGTGGAGTTGCCGAGATAGCCGTAGGTCGCTTCGGCCACGACCAGTGCTGTGTTGAGCGAGATGCCGATCGCGAACGCCTTGCCGAAATTGGCGGGGGCATGAACATGGCCGTGGCTGTGACCACGATCATGGCCATGCCCGGCATGGTCATGATCGTGATGCCCGTGATGATCGTGGCCAGCCACCTCTAGCGCTCCGCGGATGCCGTCAAATCAGGCGCCATTGTAGGCGCTTCGGGCGTCACGTCACGACGGAAGAGGACGTAGAGCGCCGGCAGCACCAAGAGCGTGAGCACCGTGGAGGAGATGATGCCGCCGATCACGACGGTCGCAAGCGGCCGCTGCACCTCGGCGCCGGCGCCGGTGGCGAGCGCCATCGGCACGAAACCGAACGAGGCGACGAGGGCCGTCATCAGCACCGGGCGCAGCCGCGTCAGCGCGCCCTCGCGTACGGCATCCACGACGGATCGACCCTCGCTGCGCAGCCGCTCGATGAAGGCGATGATGACGAGCCCGTTGAGCACGGCGACGCCCGATAACGCGATGAAGCCGACGCCGGCGCTGATGGACAGGGGAATGTCGCGCAGCAGCAGCGCCGCGACACCACCGGTCAGCGCCAGCGGCACGCCGGAGAACACCAGCGCCGCATCCGCCGCCGATCCCATGCCCATGAACAGCAGCAGGAACACCAGAAGCAGCGCCACCGGCACCACGATCGTCAGCCGTTTGGTGGCGGACACCAGCTGCTCGAACTGTCCGCCCCAGCCGATGAAGTAACCCGGCGGCAGCTTGACCTTCTCGGCGACGGCGGCTTGCGCCTCGGCAACGAAAGAGCGCAGATCGCGCCCGCGGACATTGGCCATGACCACGACGCGGCGCTTGCCGTTCTCGCGGCTGATCTGGTTGGGGCCGGGCGCGATCTCGATTGCCGCAACGGAGGAGAGCGGCACGTAGCGCGGCGTCGTCCCGGATGGCCCCGGCCAGGCGGTTTTCGTGACGGCCGCGATGTCCTCGCCCGGCGGCAGCGGGATCGGCAGCGACTTGATCGTATCGGGATCGGCCCGCAGGCTTTCCGGCAGCCGCACCACGATGTCGAAGCGCCGATCGCCCTCGAACAGCTTGCCGACCGGCTTGCCGCCGATCGCGATCTCGACGAGGTTTTGCACCTCGCTGAGGCTGAGGCCGTAGCGCGACAGCGCCTGGCGGTCGAGCTTGACGGTGAGGATCGGCAGGCCCGCGATCTGCTCGGTCTTGATGTCGGCGGCGCCCTCGATGCCGTGAACCACGCCGTTGACCTGCTGGGCGATGCCGGCGAGCACGTCGAGATCGTCGCCGAAGATCTTGACGCCGACGTCGCTGCGGATGCCGGCGATGAGCTCGTTGAAGCGCATCTGGATCGGTTGGGTCATGCCATAGGCACTACCGGGCAAGGTGTTGGCGGCGCGTTCGAGCTCGGCCACCACCTCGTCCTTCGGCTTGGCCGGGTCGGGCCATTCCTCACGCGGCTTCAGCGTGACATAGGTGTCGGCGACATTCGGCGGCATCGGGTCGTTGGCGATCTCGGCAGTGCCGATCTTGGAGAAGATGGTCGCGACCTCCGGGACCTGCTTGATCGCCTTTTCCAGGCGGAGCTGCATGTCGACGCTCTGGGTCAGGCTGGTGCCGGGAATCCGGATGGTCTCGATGGTGATGTCGCCTTCATCGAGGTTCGGAATGAACTCGCCGCCCATGCGCGTTGCGACGATGATGCTGCCGGCGACGATCAGCAGGGCGCCGAGCGCGACACTGCCGCGATAACGGATCGCGCGGTCGAGCAGGGGCAGATAGAGCCGCTTGGCGGCCCGCATGAAGACGTTCTCCGTCTCCGCGACCTTGCCGGTGACGACAATCGCAACCGCGGCGGGGACGAAAGTGACCGACAGCAGCGCCGCGCCCGCAAGCGCCATCAGCACGGTCAGCGCCATCGGCGTGAACATCTTGCCCTCGGTCCCGGACAGGGTGAGGACCGGAAGATAGACCACGGCGATGATGAGCGTGCCGAACAGGCTCGGCTCGATCACCTCGCCGCTTCCCATGCGAATGGTCTGGAGGCGTTCGTCCAGCGTCAGCAGCCGGCCGCGGCGGTGCTGCTCGGCGGCAAGCAGCCGCAGGCAGTTCTCGACGATGATGACCGCGCCGTCGACGATGATGCCGAAATCGATCGCGCCCAGACTCATCAGATTGGCGCTGACCTTGCTCTCGACCATGCCCGTGATCGTGAACAGCATGGAGAGGGGGATGACGCAGGCCGTGATCAGCGCGGCGCGGATGTTGCCGAGGATCAGGAACAGCATCGCGATCACCAGCGCCGCACCCTCGACGAGGTTCTTCTCGACGGTCTGGATGGTGGCTTCCACCAGATGCGTGCGGTCGTAGACGGCGCGCGCGATCACGCCGTCGGGGAGCGATTTGGCGATCTCCGCGAGCCTGGCCTTCACGCGCTGGGCCACGGTGCGGCTGTTCTCGCCGATCAGCAGCATGGCGGTGCCGAGCACCGTCTCGCCGCCGTTCGCCGTCGCAGCACCGGTGCGCAGGTCCTTGCCTTCGCTGACCTCGGCGACATCGCGGATGCGCACCGGCACGCCGCCGCGCGAGCCGATCACGATGCCCCTGATGTCCTCGATATTGGCGACCTGGCCGGGAGCGCGGACGAGATACTGCTCGCCGTTGCGCTCGATATAGCCGGCGCCGACATTGGCATTGTTGGCGGCCAGCGCCGTCATGATGTCGCGGAAGCCGAGCTTGTAGGCCATCAGCTGACCCGGAATCGGCAGCACATGGAACTGCCGCTCAAAGCCGCCGATCGAGTTGACCTCGATCACGCCGGGAATGGTGCGCAGCTGCGGCTTGATGATCCAGTCCTGGATGGTGCGCAGCTCCGTCGGCGTGAACTCGGCACCCGCCGGCGACTTTGCGCCGGCCTTTGCCTCGACCGAGTAGACGTAGATCTCACCGAGCCCGGTCGAGATCGGTCCCATCGCGACCTCCGTGCCTGCAGGCAACTGGTCCTTCGCCTGCTGGATGCGTTCGTTCACGAGCTGGCGCGCGAAATAGATGTCGGTGCCGTCCTGGAACACGACGGTGACCTGGCTCAGGCCGTAGCGCGAGATCGAGCGGGTGTAGTCGAGCCTGGGCAAGCCGCCCATTGCAGTCTCGAGCGGAAAGGTGATGCGCTGCTCGGCCTCGAGCGGCGACAGCCCCGGCGCGTGCGTGTTGATCTGGACCTGGACGTTGGTCACGTCAGGCACGGCATCGATCGGCAGGCGCGTGAAATTCCAGGCGCCAAGGGCACCGGCGGCGAGGGCGAGCAGGACCACGAGCCAGCGCTGGCGGACCGAGAAGGCGAGGAGGGCGTCAATCATGATCGGCGTCTCCCTTGCCCATCTCCGCCTTGACCACAAAACTGTTCTCGGCGACGTAGCGCTCGCCGGCCGAAAGGCCCGCGCGGATCTCCACGAATTTCGGATCGGAGTCGCCAAGCTCCACCGGGCGCGCCTCGATCTTGTCGCCATCCTCGCGGACGAAAACGATGGTCTTGTTCTCCAGCGTCTGGATCGCGCTTCGGCGCACGGCAACCGCGACATTGCGCGCGGCGAGGATCAGCCGCGCCGTGACGAACAGGCCGGGACGAAGCCGGCCGTCGGCGTTGGCCAGCACCACCCGCGCCAGCGCGGTCTGGGTCTCGCTCGAACCGATCGGCGCCATGTAGGAGATGGTGCCCTTGATCTCGCCGCGGCCGTCGTCGGGATCGATCAGCACCTCGTCGTTGATGCGGACGCGCCTGAGGTCTTGCCGGTAGATCGACAGATCGACCCAGATGGTCGAGAGATCGGCGACCACGAAGGCCGGTTTCTGCTCGGAGGCGTATTCGCCGAGCGAGATCTGCCGCTCGATGATGGTGCCGGCGATCGGCGCCTTGAGCTCGTAGACGGTGAGGCTCTGGTTGCTCTCGATCGCGGCGAGCAGATCGTCCTTGCCGACCTTGTCGCCGATGCGCTTCAGGATGGATTTGACGACGCCCGGAAAGCGCGGCGTCACCTGCACCACCGTTTCCTGATTGGCACGCAGGATGCCATTGAAGGACAGCGTGTCGGTCAGTGTGGCGCTTGCGGCCTCCGCCAGGCTCACGCCGGCGGCTGCCAGCTTGACGTCGGAGATGCGGATGCGGTCGGCGCCGTGCTCGTCCTGCTCGACATGGTCGTTCGGCTTCTTCTGTTCGGAATACTCGGTATGCTCGGTGTGTGCGAGCTTGGCCGGGGCGAGCCGGGAATAGCCGTAGGCGCCGAGCGCTGCGGCAACGATGGCGATGAGAATGGTGGAGGAGGTCCTCATCGTGCGCTCTCCCGCGCCAGCGTGAAGGGGTTGCCGACGAGGCCTTCGATGGTCGCGACCCCGGCATGGAAATTCTGCAGCGCCTCCTGCTCGCGCAGCCGCGCCTGGGTGACGCTCGCCTGGGCATCGAGCACCTCGAGCAGAGTGAAGCGGCCCTGTCCGTAGCCCTGCGAGATCGCCTCGGACGCTTCGACGGCCTTCGGGATCGCGGTCTCGCGCAGCACCGCGAGCTCGCGCAGTGAGCCCTGCAGCGAGTCGTAGGCGCGCCCGGCGATCACGACCAGCGCGTTGCGGTTGGTCTCGCGCTCGGCGCGCGTCTTGGCGAGGCTCTCCTGCGCCGAAAGGATATTGCCCTGGTTCTGGTCGAAGACGGGGATCGGCACCGAGAGAGTGAGGCGCACGGCATCGTCATTGGTCTCGTTGAAATGGCGCCAGCCGGCGGCGATCCGCACGTCTGGATAGGGCTTGAGCCGCGCCAGCAGTAGCTCGGCATTGCGCTGCGCGTAAACGGCGGTCCAGCGCACCAGTTGCGGATTGGCATCGATGGCGGCGACCACCGACTGGAAGGTCGGCGGCTTGCCCGTGGTGTCGAGCCGGCCGGAGACTTCGCCGAATTTCGCGGCGGGATCGCCCATCAGCACCGCGAGCTCGCGCCGGGCACTCGCCAGCGTCGCCTTGAAGCGCTCGCGGTCGGCTTTCACCAGCGCCGAGGCGACCTCGGCGCGGCCGGTCTCGGCCGGTGAGGAGGCGCCGGCCTCGACGCGGCGGCGGAGCAGCGGCGTCAGGCGGTCGATCGCCGCGATCTGCTCGTCGAGGATCTGGATGCGCCGCTGTGCGCCGAGCACGCTGAGGAAGGCGATCGCGGTCTCCGACAGCACCTCCAGCCTGACGGCCTTGCGCTGGATCGCCGCGACCTCGACCCCAGCCGCCCCGGCTGCAATCCGCGCGTCGCGCTTGCCGAACAGCTCGAAGGCCTGGCTGATCTGCAGCGTGGTCTCCGCCGATCGCGTCCCGCGATATTTGCCGGAGCCGAATGAATCGTCCTGTTCGTAGGACAGTTCCGGATTGAGCAGCGCGCCCGCCTGGATGCGCTGGCCCGTGGCGATGCCGACGTCGCGCTCCGCCGCCGTCAGCCGCGGGCTCGCCGCCAGCGCGCGCGACAACGCGCTGCGCATCGTCAAAGTCTGGGCGTGAGACGGAGCTAGCGCCACTTCGGCAATCAGACACGCCGCCGCGCACGCGAGGCGCGCAGCCATTCCCCTGCGAAACATGAAACTGACCTGTGAAGGATGAACCTAACGGGCGCGGGCCGCCCGACCAATCCGTTCAGGCAGTATGTTTGGGAGGCGGGGAGTCGGTATCCAGGACAATTCCGGCGAGCCTGGGTGCACGTTGCGGGCTCGCTGCGGACACGAGCGTGACCGATGCGGTCAATGGCGCCGGCTGCGTCACCGTCAGTGAGAAGCAGCCATGGCAGTGATGGCTGCCGACGACCTTAGGGTCGCCGTGGCCCGGGGGGCCATCAAAGACCGCAGCGATCTCCGAGCCGCCGCCGGGCGTGGTCACGTCGATGTCGTGCGAGCCGTGCAGCGTGCTCGCGAGCAGGTAGACCACCGCGATCAGCACGGACAGCAGCCCGCGCCAGTTGCGCGAGCGGCAGGATCCCGAGGGCTGGCGGTTTGCGAGCACGACGTCACTCTGGTTGCGGTCTGTGCTCGGCCTAGCATGGGCGCGGGAACAGTGTCGACCCGCAACATTGTTACGTCCTTGGAACAATTGCCGCACCGGTGGATACGTCGCCAGCGCCTATCACTGGCGGATAATGATGCGCCGATGCGGGGCCATGGCTGCGACCGTGGGGGCCGGCTCCAGAGCGTCGCTGCCGTCGTCAGCCTCCATGGTGATGACGGCGTGACAGCTCGCTTCCATCGCCCGTTCCAGCCATTTGATGGCTTCGTCAATCCATTGGTCGTGGTGCTCGGGATCGGCGAGGGCCTTCTCCCGAAATGCATTCGCCTGATGCAGGCATGCCGTTCTGCGATCCACGCGCCTCTCCCGACCTGGAGGTTCCGCCCCGTCGCATCATCAATGATCCCGGCCCTTGCGTCGTTAACATGGGACAGGGACAGGCAAAGCTGGCCGCAACGCGGAAAGGCCCCAGCCGGACGAACCGGCTGAGGCCTCATGTGCTCACATTCTCTATCCTTGGGACTTGAGCGGATAACCCGCATCTTCCACGTTCGTTCCAGGCGATCCGTCCAATTTGGAACGTTCCTCATACCTCGCGATTAGCGAGCAGGAGAGACTGAGGAGGACGGACAATGGACGGACTGATTTATCTGATCGGCTTGATCGTCGTCATCATGGCGATCCTGTCGTTCTTCGGCTTGCGCTGAGAGCACCGCAATGACGGTTGAAACTCTCATGCGGGAAGAGGTCATGGAAGGCGGCATGGCGGGCGAGGCTCCTCGAACCATACAGTGGAGTTCCGTGTTCGCAGGCGCGCTTGCGGCGGGCGCAATGTCGTTCATCCTGGTGAGCTTTGGTGTTGCCATCGGCCTTGGCGTCAGTTCGGCTTCGCCGACATGGCGCGATGCCTCGGCAGCGCTGGCGCTGCTCTCGGGGCTGTATCTGATCATCCAGGCCATCATCAGCTTCGGCTTCGGCGGTTATATCGCCGGCCGGACAACGCGACCGGCGCCGGCGCCGGCCAAGATCGAGGACGATGACGAGCGGCGCGACGGCTTGCATGGCCTGACGTCCTGGGCTCTCGCTGTGCTCCTGGGCGCAGCTCTGCTGGCTCTTCTTGGCGCTGCTGCGATCGATCGTTCGCCGATGCGCAGCTCGGCGAGCAACACGTCCGCGGCCGAGCCGCTGTTGAGCTATGAGCTCGACAAGCTGTTCCGCGCGCCGCGCCGCCCGCCGAACACCGATCTGAGGGAAGGGCGCGCGGAAGCGGGACGGATCCTGATGACGTCGTCCAGCCACAGCGGTGTCAGCACGGATGACCGGACCTACCTCGTGCAACAGGTCGCGGCTGTGACGGGCCTTGCGGCACCTGACGCCGAACGGCGGGTCGACACCCTGATCGCAGAGTCAAAGACGGCCATCAACCGTGCCAGGCGCAACTCGATCATCGTGGCGTTCTCGGTCGCAGCCGCGACCCTGGTCGGCGCCGCGGTGGCATGGGCTGCCGCCGTCGCCGGTGGACGGCATCGGGATGGAGAGCCATTGCCGAACTGGATGGCGAGCGCCAACCGCTTCCATCGCAATCCACGCGCGATGCCGGTGCCGTAGGATCGCTCGCACAAGATCGTGTCGGCCGCTCTCGTTCGTGGAGGCGACCGACTTCCCCGGCTAATCACAGGGTGGGTGGTGGCGCTTGCGTTCGCCGCGCCAGAGCAAAGACCGGCACCGCCAATAGCTGCATCGCAATCGAAAACACGATCAGCGCCGTCATCGAGCGGTCGTACAGCAGGCCGGTGACGATGCTTCCGGCCAGCCACCCAACCCCATAACCTGCATAGTACAGGCCGAACGCCAGGTTGCGCGTTCCCTCGGGAAGCACCTCGGCGACGAGCGCCTTGAGCAGGGTGTCCTGCGTCGCGTAGCCGACGCCCCACAACAGCATGCCGACGAGCACCAGTTGAAAGTCGCCGAGGAACACGAGCGGTGAGAACGGGGCGGAGAGGCACACCGCGCCGATCACCACGAGGAGACCGAGGTGATCGTAGAGCCTGCCCAGGGCGAGACTTGCGAGCACGCCGAACGCCGTCGAGGCCGCCAGCAAGACCGGAATCCACTGCTCGGATGCGATCTTCGATTTTGACAGATGGTACGAGATCAGCTCGAAGCTCATGAGCCCGGCGGCAAACAAGGCGCCCGCCAGCATGTACAGCCAGTACGGACGAGCGAAGCTTCGCGCCGGCGCCGTTTGGCCTTGCTCGAGCCGCGACGGCAATGGGAAATTCACGCGTGCGACGGCCAGCGCGAGGAGCGCGGACATGGCGGATATCAGCAGAAGCGCATAACCGGTCCGATAATCTCCTTTCAGGAGCAGGACCAGGGCGATCAGAAGCGGGCCAAGGGTGGCCCCGATCTCGTCCAGCGCGGTGTTGACGGCGTAGACCCATCCCTTGCCGAGCTCGCCCGTCGTGTAGGAGAGCATCGCCTCGACCGTCGGCTTGCGCAACGCGCGTCCAATTCTCTCAGCTAGAATGAATGCGGCTGCCGTCTGCCAATTCCAGGCAAGCGCCATGGCTGGGACGGCAAACAGGTTGATGACGTAACCAGCGAAAGTGATGAGCCAATAGCGACCGGTGCGGTCTGCGAGATAACCAGCACCGAGCCGCAGCGAATAGCCGAGAAACTCACCCGCACCGGCTGTGATGCTGACGGCCGCCGCGCTGGCGCCGAGCGAAGCCATGAAGGGACCATTGATGCTCGCGCCGCCCTCGTAAGTGACGTCGCCGAACAGATTGACCACGCCCATTGTCAGCACGAAAGTGAAAGCGGGCGAGGCGTGCGCGGAAACTTTTTTCATAGCCCTGATCCTGCCGGGCTGGGGAGCCGCCGCTTACTGCGGCGTGAACTGCGCGAGGTCACGGATGCCCATCGTCTGCTCGAGTGCTGCGACGCGCGTGCTCCTCCGGTGAGGTCGGCGACCCCGCCTGGTCGGGCCATGGCGTCACAGCGGCGCTCTATCGGGGCATTCCGAGGCGGACGGGCGGTAACGGCCGGCGCATCGGCCGGTTCCTAGGCTCGGCCGCACCGGCGCGTTGTCGGGATGGGCGCAGCGGGAAGCCACCGTTCGCTCGGCCGCGCGCGGTGGCCGGGCCTGGTCGGTATGAGACCTAGGCCCGTTCCTCCCAGATCATGGCGAGATGCACGATCGTCTGCACGGCCTTTTCCATGTCCTGCCGGCTCACCCATTCGAGCCGCGAATGAAACGCGTGCTCGCCGGCGAAGATGTTGGGGCAGGGCAGGCCCATGAAGGACAGGCGCGAGCCGTCGGTGCCGCCGCGGATCGCGGTGCGCATCGGGCGCAGACCGGCACGGCGGATGGCTTCGATGGCGTATTCGAGAACGTGCGGGTGACGATCGATCACCTGCTTCATGTTGCGATACTGCTCGCGCACCTCGAACTTGTAGGTCGAGCGCGGATAGTCCTTCATCACGTCCTTGACGATGGTCTCGAGCAGGACCTCCTTCTCCTTCAGCCCTTCCTCGGTGAAGTCGCGGACGATGAAGGAGAGGGTCGCCTGCTCCAGCGCGCCCTCGATGCCGATCGGATGTAGAAAGCCCTGCTTGCCCGAGGTCGTCTCCGGCGAGCAGCCTTCCTTCGGCAGGCGCTCGATGATGGCGGCGGCGATCTTGATTGCGTGCTCCATCTTGCCCTTGGCGTAGCCGGGATGGGCGCTGACGCCATTGATGGTGATGGTGGCGCCGTCGGCCGAGAACGTCTCGTCCTCGACGCAGCCGGCGCTCTCGCCGTCCATGGTGTAACCGAAATCGGCGCCCAGCTTCTTCAGGTCGACATTGTCGACGCCGCGGCCGATCTCCTCGTCCGGCGTGAACAGGATCTTGATGGTGCCGTGCTTCACGTCGGGGTTGGTGAGGAAGAAATGCGCGGCATCCATGATCTCGGCGACGCCGGCCTTGTTGTCGGCCCCCAATAGCGTGGTGCCGTCGGTGGTGATGATGTCGTTGCCGATCTGGCTCTTCAGCGCGGGGTGCTCGGCGAAGCGGATCACCTGGCTGGTGTCGCCCGGCAGCACGATATCGCCGCCGCGATAGTTCTTCACGACCTGCGGCTTGACGTTTTTGCCGGTGACATCGGGCGAGGTGTCCATGTGCGAGCAGAAGCAGATCACCGGCACCTTCTTTTCGGTGTTGGCCGGGATGGTGCCGTAGACATAGCCGAAATCGTCGAGATGCGCGTCCTCGACGCCCATCGCCTTCAGTTCGGCGGCGAGCACGCGGCCGAGATCCTTCTGCTTCTCGGTCGAGGGCGAGTTGGGGGAGTCCGGATCGGACTGGGTATCGATGGTGACGTAGCGCAGGAAGCGCTCGGTCACGGTATGCGAAAAGGAGAGGGAGGACATTTCTGGTCAAACCGCCGGGTCTTGGGGAGCAGGTCTTGGGAAGCAGGCGGTATATCAGAAAAGCGGATCATGATGCGGCGAGAACGAGCTCCGGTCAGGCCTAATGAATCGTAAGTGCTAGATCGCCTCTTTCAGTTCCTTTACCGGGCGGAACGCGACCTTCCTGCTGGCCTTGATGTGAATCGCCTCGCCGGTGCCAGGATTGCGGCCGGTGCGGGCGGCGCGCTTGCGGACCTGGAGGATGCCAAGGCCGACGATACGGACACGGTCGCCTTTCTTGAGGTGCTTGGCGATCAGGTCGACCATGTCGGTCAGAACGGCCTCGGCGTGCTTTTTTGACAGGTCCTGGCGCTCCGCAATATCGGCGGCGAGGTGCTTGAGCGTGATCGTGGCGGGAGCGGCTGCCTTCTTCGCCGAATCCTTCTTCGCGGAATCCTTCTTAGCCATGAAATGGCCTCCTCGGGTTATCCAACGACGGGGGAATCCCTGGAAAGACCGAGAATGCGGGAATCCCTCTAAGTCCTTTCAGGCGTAGACGATTCGGGCGCGGGCTGACTATGCCGAGAGTTCCCGGCGGACCCACCGGCCGGGCAGATTACGTGGACTACGTGCAATAGCCACTTGAGTGCCTAGAAGTTGTGCCGTTCCATACCCGCCGAACGGATCTTCGGCGGGGAGGGATTCTTGTCTGAGGAATTTCAGCGGTTTGTCATTTTGAACCGAAGCGGGTCGCGATGCCGGTGAGGGCGACGAGGATCAGATCAAGCGCGGAAAGAGGCCGCCGACACCGACGGCCTTTTGGGCGACTAGTGAGGAGAAACGATTGCGGCCACACTGAACGCCACCACGCAGGCAACGGCAAGTGACCAGAGCGCTATTGCGATCTCTCTAGGCATAGAGACGCAACATCACTTGATAATCGGGGGTTCCTATACGGCGCGGCGGTACTTAAGCGCGCCTCTTACTGAGGCCAATACCGTCTTTCTGATAATTCGGCTACTCGTTTGAAGCTTGCAGCGCAGCTTCTAATTCCGCGACGATGTCGTGCAGGAGCCCGAGCGCGAGCGGATCGGTGACGTCGCGCTCCATCATGCGGTAGCGCATGATCTGATCTTCAAGCTCTTGCTGTTCCTCGCCGTCGTCGTCCATCGCGAAGTCTCCGCAATCAAGCATGACGCCGAACGAGGGCGATGGTTGCGGGGGATCTTGAAATATTTGAGCCGAAACTAACGCATCCGGCACCCGCTATCCTGAGCGGGAGGGACGTTCCATTCAGAACATTCCGATCAGGATGAAAAGGCCGATCTCGACCACGAACGTCACGGCCATGATTGCGACCGTGAGGAACACATCGCCCACCGGGAGAGGGGTCATGGCGCGCCTCGCATGTTGCGAAGCCCCGAAGCCCAATAACCAACCTCCTGATCTCGGGAATGTTTCAGTTTCAAGCGGTCGGGATCGCCTACCGCAATTCGAGTTGCGTGATCGCCTGCGCTGAAATCTGTGCAGGGTCTTTGAGCCCTGTTTGGGCGATCTTTATGATTGTTTTCGCCACCAGTTCCGTGAGGGGATCGTCGCGATCTTTAACACATAGAGCACGCAAGGTTTGCTCGTAAGCCTTTGTAATACAAGCAATTTCTCTCGGTGCCATACCGTGGGTTTGCAAATGTAGGTAGATCCCCATGTCTCGCCCTTCAGCACGCCTACGAGGGACAATACCATGGAACCGTAGCTTCACCGAAAAAAATTGGAACCTATTAACGTATTTAAATTTATTTAATTCGTGCTAGTTTAATATTGGATCGCCCTAAAATAGAGGATTGGCCGCTATGCCCGCTGAAGACGACGACCGGCGTGAGTTTCTGAAGACTTGCGGAAAGTTCGCGGCGGTCACTCCGCCAACCATAACTATGCTGCTTTCGACCTCCCTCACGTCAAACGCTATTGCGCATTCCGGAGGTGGAGGCGTCCGGCACGAGCACCACGAACACCATCACCATCACCATCACGACCGCGATTAGGCGGGCAAGGACGATCAGAGACGATCGAGGCCGCCCGTGGAGGCGGCCTTAGTTCCTTGTAAGAGGCTTTCGTGGTTCTTCCGCCATCGCATCGATTTCACCAGGGGCAAGCTCCCCAGTGCGGTCCTTTAGATCGGCCGCCCGCTGGATCAATCCCGACGCAACCTGCGGGTCCTTTGTTGTTTTTGCCATTCGCAGCAGCGTTGCTGCGGCCTCTCGGGCGAAGGAGGTGTAACGCGGCACGTTTTCATCCCATCGAAGGCCCCGTGGGATGAGTCAGAAACCCGGACTGCGTTCCGCAGCTTTGTACAAAAATGTACACAGGCAACAAAATGCCTCAGCTCCGGGGCTGACACCGAGCTGAGGCCTTGTGTCGGCATCACGTTTTCGAGGCGTGATCCGCAAGACCAACTTTGCTCCCGCTCCTCGGTTCCCAGTGCTTGCAAAGCAGGTCCCAATAATTATGGCCGAGTTCTCGCGCAGCTGCCTTCGCGATCTCGTGCGGTTCATGAGTGCCGACGCTGTCGCGAACGAGCGCCCGATTTAACTGTTCAGCGTCCGCCGAGCTGGCTTTCTCCGGGGCAGTCCAGCCGAGAGGCTTGCCTTCGGTTGCCATCAGCCGGCGCCGCGCAGGGGCAGCGCGAGCTGCACGTCAAGGCGCCGTCTCGCGTTGGCTTTGATGAAGTCCTGCAGCGCTGGCCTGATCTCGGCGTCCGTGTTGGCGACGCGCTCGGCTAGCGCGTCGGCGACGTCGGGGGTCGCATCCCGTGACCAGCCCTCGACGGCATTGAAGCGGACGATCCTGACCGGGTAGGCGTATTGGCCGGAGATGATGTCCTGCAGCACGGTCTCGAGATCCGTGTCGCCCTCGTCGGTCTCGCGCCAGGCGCTGCCGGCGCATGCGCCGAAATCCTCGAGCACCAGGTAGATGTCGCGGTCGAGACGATCGGCCGGCACAATCGACGGCGAGGAACGCATACGCATACTCCGAAACTGTCGCTTCGGCGGAGAGTCGGCCCCGGCTTCGGGGCGTGGTGTGGGGGTAGGCCGGGGCCGCTCCACCAGCTCAAGCGGCGAGCCGGCGAGACTCTTAATCTGATCCCGTGACCTTCGTTCCCCGCGATCGGTCCTGCTCGGCGCGGTATCGGAACATCCGAAGCAGATTTGCTTTAGCTTGCTTCCTGAGTTCGCTGACGAGCATCACCATGCTTCGCATCGGTTCTTCATCGCCTCATCCCCCGGGAGCAGGGGGAGACCAATTCCGTACCTGCCCGCACTGCAACGGCCGGTTGAGCCGGGTGGAACGTCTCCTTAATACCCGCAATGACAAGCCTGTGCGCATCTTCAAGTGCGCCGATTGCCAGAAGCTCACTTGGGACGATTAGACCGGTGGCGTCAGCCCGTGCCCATGCGTGGCGGCTGAAAATCCGGCCGGACTTCGGCGCCGCGGTGACCGCATTTGCTGCACGTGAATTGCGGCTTTCGTCGAGGCTGATCTTGGGGCCCGGTGTCACGGCCCTCTTGTCGCACGTGTACGCAGCGAGAACAAAGGGGCCGCGGACTATTGGGCATCAGCGGCTTGGGCCGTGTGTGATTTTCGGCGCGCGAGCGCTCCGCGGCGGATTCGCACCGGTACGAACGAAGCCGGACCAAAAGTGTCAGGGCGCCGGCCATCCTGACACTCGAGTGTCGAAAGGTCCGTATCGGCCAAATCTAAGTGATTGATCTTCCGCCATTGAATGGCGCGAGAGACGGGGCTCGAACCCGCGACCTCCGGCGTGACAGGCCGGCGCTCTAACCAACTGAGCTACTCCCGCGTGGTTCGCTGGACGCGCGCGGAACGAGGGGGGACTTAAAGGGGGGACATGGTGAAGTCAAGGACGTTGCGCTTCCCCAGAGCGTCCCGGCTAAGCATTGCTCTGGAAAACGAAAAAGGCCGCCCCGGGGGCGGCCATTGGCCGGCTCGGAAGAGGCCGTATCAGCGAATCTCCGACGTCCCTGCGCTCGTTACCACCACCGGCTTGCCGGCCTTGATCACATGGGTCGACTGGGCGGTCTGGCTGTAATCGGCATGGGTGCGGGCTGCGATCCCGAAGCCGGCCACGACGATGCCGGCCACCAGCGCCACCACCACGATCTTCAGGTGGGTCGCACGATCAGCGGAGTGAATAGAGTGGTTCATCTGAGCCTCCCGACGGGCTTTACCGCCGTCTATGGCTCTTCTTCTAAGGACCATCTGTTTCCGGATGGTTTCGCGGGTTCCGCAAAATGGTTTCATTAAAGCATGATCCGGAAAAGTGCGAAGCGGTTTTCCGGAAAGATCATGCGTAAACAACAAGCTAAAGCGCGATGACGATTCATCCAAATCTCATCGCGCTTTAATACGCCCGCTTGGTTTCGCCGGGGTTGGCCGGAAGCTGCGTCAGGCGGGCGCCCGGCCGATGCCATCCCGGATCGCGCGGGCGGCCGAGATGAACAGCAGGGCGCCGAGGGCGTGGTCGTGACCGCGGCCCGGAGCGGGGAGTAGCGCACGGCGCGCCACAACACCTTTAGAATGACGTTGACCCTGCCCACCACCACGGGCGAGGCCGAGGTGGGCGCGCGGCCCACAATTTCGAGTGGTCCTCGCCGCGGCTTAGTTGCGCCCGCAGCGGCCCGGGCTTGGCACGCCCCGGCTTTCTTGGCAGAGGTGGAATCATGGGCCAGACCGAGAGCAGGGGCGGGTCGACGTCATCGAAAACGGACGAGAGCGAGCCGGCGGCGCCGATCACCGCGATGCTGTCGTCGCGGCTGATGGTGCTTGCCAATTTGCTCAAACGCGGCGCCATCCTGCGCTACAAGCGGCTGACTGGATTGAACTCGGTCGAGTTCGGTCTCGTCGCCTCGCTCGGACGGCGGCCGCCGATGAGTGTGGCGCGGCTCGCCGAAGCCGTCGGCCAGGACAAGGGACAGATCAGCCGTGCACTCGCAAATCTGCTGTCGCGCAAGCTGATCGCAAAAGCGGCCAATCCGAAGGACAGCCGCGAGGTGCTGATCTCGCTCACCGCGACGGGTCTCGCTGCGCATGATGCGATCGTCGATGGCGCGCAGGAGCGCAACCGCCGTCTGCTGGAGCATCTGAGCGAAGCCGAACTGCATGCACTGCTGCGGCAGGTCGATCAGCTCACGGCGATCGCCGCCGAGATGCTCGAGGCCGAGAAGAATTTGCGCTGATCTCGCTGCGGCACGCGGAACTATTGAAGCACTTCTAAGAGACTTTCTAAGAAGCTTTCAATTAGGGAAATCGCGCGCCCTCACATAAGTCGCCGCAAGCGCATGCCGTTCCGGGACAGGCGGCATGATGCATCGAACATGCAGCTTTGGGGTGGCGCGTTGAACAGTCTTGGAATGCTGCGGTCGGCCGTGTTGGCGACCGCAGCCGCTTGGATCTTGATGCCGCAGGCATCGCTCGCACAGTCTTCGGCGCCGAGCGGCGCGCAGAATCTGCCGTCGGTGACCGTCACCGCGCCGGAAACCCGGAGACGTGCTGCTGCGACCCCACAGCGCCGTGCGACGCGATCGTCGGTGCAGACCGCTGACAGGAGCAAGCCCCAGCCGCAGCGCAATCTCGGCTTCGTCGAGACACCGCTTGGCCCGGTGAACGGTTATGTCGCGGGTCGCAGCTCGTCCGGCACCAAGACCAACACGCCGATCATCGAGACACCGCAATCGGTCTCGTGATCGGCGCCGAGCAGATCCGTGGCCAGAAGCCGAACAAGCTCGACGAGGTGCTGCGCTACACCGCCGGCGTTCGGGCAGGGACCTTCGGTGCGGACACCCGCAACGATTGGTGGTTGATCCGCGGCTTCAAGTCCGACGACGTCGGACTGTTCCTCGACGGTATGCAGTTGTTCTACACCTCCTATGCGAGCTGGCGTCTGCCACCATCCAACATGGAGCGCGTCGAGGTGCTGCGCGGTCCTTCCGCCGTGCTCTATGGTGGTTCGAGCCCGAGCGGCATCGTCAACGTCATCAGCAAGATGCCGCCGGCCGAACCGATCCGCTACATCGAGACCGGCGTCAACAATTTCGGCAACGCCTATGTCGGCTTCGACGTCGGCGGGCCGATCGCAACCCAGCCCCAAGATGGCAAGCTGTTCTACCGCGTCGTCGGCGAGGTCAGGAACGGTGGCACGCAGGTCGCCTTCACGCCGGACAACAACTACTTCATCGCACCGTCATTCACCTGGAAGCCCGATGCCGACACAACCTTCACGGTTCTCGCATCGGCGTCGAAGACGGACACCCGCGGCATCAACTTCCTCCCGTACCAGGGCACGGTGACCGATGCGCCGTTCGGCAAGATTCCGACCAGCTTCTTCGTCGGCGATCCCAGTGTCGACAAGTTCACGCGCGAGCAGGAGATGCTCGGCTATCGGTTCGAGCGCAATCTCACTGACGACCTCACCTTTCGGCAGAACGCGCGGTTTGCGCATATCGACCTGACTTATCGCGGCTACATCGGCAACGCTTGGGAGAACATCAATACGGCCGTGATGGGCCGCTACAATTGGTACGCAAAGGACACCGCGAACCAGGCCAATCTCGACAACCAGCTGGAGTATCGCTTCAACACGGGACCGGTGCGGCACACGATGCTGTTCGGAGTGGATCTCAGGGGCTATCAGATCGACGACTACCAGAACTTCAATTTCGGCACCGTCCCTTCGATCAACGTCTTCAATCCCGTCTACGGTCTCGACATTCCGCTCACGGGCGCGCCGTTCCGCAACTTCCTCATCACGCAGAAGCAGGCGGGCACTTATCTCCAGGATCAGATGAAGCTCGGCAACTTCACATTGGTGGTGAGTGGTCGCAACGACTGGGTGGAGACGACGCAGGCGGCCCGCGACACCGGAGCCACGGTCGCAAGCCGCGACGACAGCAAGTTCAGCGGGCGAGCCGGGCTGATCTACAATTTCGAGAACGGCATCGCGCCCTACGTCTCCTATGCGACGAGCTACAACCCGGTCATCGGTCTCAACGCCAGCAACCAGCTGTTCCTGCCGGAGACCGGACAACAGGCCGAGATCGGCGTGAAGGTCGCGCCGAGGGGGTTCGACGGTTACTTCACGGCTTCGGTGTTCGACCTGAAGCGTCAGAACGTGGCGACGACCGCGGGCACGCCGATCTTGCTGAACCAGACCGGCGAGGTGACCTCTCGCGGCATCGAGCTCGAAGCGGTGGCCAATGCCACGAAGGAACTCAAGCTGATCGGCGCCTTCACCGCCTATCACCTCTTCAACAGCAGGGATCTCGATCCGTCGCTGGTCGGCAAGACGCCGACCAACACGCCTCAGCTTCTGGTCTCGGCGTGGGCCGACTACACCTTCAAGGTAGGTCCGCTCGAAGGATTCGGTTTTGGCGGCGGCGTCCGTTACGTCGGCTCCTCCTGGGCCGACCCCGCCAACACGCTCGAGGTTCCCGCGGTGGTGCTTGGCGATCTCGCCCTTCATTACGAATGGCAGAACTGGCGCACGGCCATCAACGTGACCGACAAGATCTACGTCGCGAGCTGTTCGTTCCCGACGTCCTGCTTCTATGGCGACCGTCGGCGCGTCACCGCGAGCGTCTCCTACAAATGGTGAGGACAGGCGAGGGCGGGCCGCGGCGGCAGGCTGTGGGACTTGGACCGACGGGAACGTCGCTCGGCTCCCCAGGGAGACAGCTGATCTGCCATCACGATGAGCTCACGGGCCATGCCCCCCGGCCCGGAGCTCATCCGAGCGCGGCGCGAGCGACCAGCAAGTCGCCGCTGCCGCGCTCGTGGTCAGGTCCGGAGCTGACCGCCGACGCATTCGCCAGACGAGCCCCGGCCCTTTCGTGGCGCATGGCTCTCTGATCGTCCGCAGCTGTGGATAGGTGTCCCATGTTGCATCTGTCCCGATCGCGGCAGCGCCCTCAATGGCTCCTTGGCTGCACCGCTCGGGGGGACCCCCTGGAAAAAGGACCCTCGGCAAAATATGTCAAGGCGGCGGCGGCCGGCTGTTGCCTGGGCTGCACGTGTCGTCAGAAAAAGTGTACATTTGGTCGGTCAAAGCGCGGGCGATAGCTGCCTTGACCCCTGCGCCGCAATCTCGGAACTGCGGGCCAGCGAAACCGTCACCGCTCTTGCTGGGGCCGGCGATCTGCTCCATACCAGCCGCGGGGTGATTCCGGGATTTTCGCCGCGCTGGGAGCGGCAAAGGGCCTGAAACGAGCGTGTCTTGCGCCCATTGGTGCACTGCGCTAAGGCTCAGAATAATTCCAAATCGGACGAATCCGTGGCTCTCCCGAGGCTGCGGGAAAAAGGGCTCGTCAATGAGCGGCATTCTTCAGAACTATCTTCCACTCGTGGTCTTTATAGGCGTTGCGGGCCTCATCGGTCTCGTGCTGCTGATCGCGCCCTTCATCGTGGCGTTCCAGCAGCCGGACCCGGAAAAGCTCTCGGCCTATGAGTGCGGTTTCAACGCCTTCGACGACGCCCGCATGAAGTTCGACGTCCGCTTCTATCTGGTCGCCATCCTCTTCATCATCTTCGACCTCGAGGTGGCGTTCCTGTTTCCCTGGGCTGTGGCGTTCGGCAAGCTTGGCGCGACCGGCTTCTGGTCCATGGTGGTGTTCCTCGCCGTGCTGACGGTCGGGTTCGCCTATGAATGGAAGAAGGGAGCACTGGAATGGGATTGAACCCCGCATCGTCCACCGGTCCGGTCATCGCGCCGGCCCCGAAGGGCATCCTGGATCCGTCGACCGGAAAGCCGGTCGGGGCCAATGATCCATTCTTCCTCGAGGTCAATTCCGAGCTGTCCGACAAGGGCTTCTTCGTGGCCGCGACCGACGATCTCATCACCTGGGCGCGCACCGGCTCCCTGATGTGGATGACCTTCGGTCTCGCCTGCTGCGCCGTCGAGATGATGCAGGTGTCGATGCCGCGCTACGATGTCGAGCGCTTCGGCTTCGCCCCGCGTGCCTCGCCGCGCCAGTCCGACGTGATGATCGTCGCGGGAACCCTGACCAACAAGATGGCGCCTGCGCTGCGCAAGGTCTACGACCAGATGCCGGAGCCGCGCTACGTCATCTCGATGGGCTCCTGCGCCAATGGCGGCGGCTACTACCACTATTCCTACTCGGTCGTGCGCGGCTGCGACCGCATCGTGCCGATCGACATCTACGTGCCGGGCTGCCCGCCCACGGCGGAAGCGCTGCTCTATGGCGTGCTGCTGCTGCAGAAGAAGATCCGGCGCACCGGCACCATCGAACGCTAAGGTTTTACGTCATGGACGACGCCAAGCTCGACGCCCTGGGGCAGACGATCGTTAGCGCGCTTCCGGGCGCCGCGACCGGTCACTCGGTGGCCTTCAACCAGCTGACCGTGGATGTCGAGGCCAGCAAGATCGTCGAGGTGGTCAAGTACCTCCGCGATGACCCGAACTGCCGTTTCGTCAACATCACCGACATCACGGCGGTGGACTACCCGGATCGCGAGAAGCGCTTCGACGTGATCTACCACTTCCTGTCGCCGACGTTGAACGCGCGGATCCGGCTCAAGGCTCAGGCCGACGAGACCACGCAGGTGCCGTCGCTGATCGACGTCTTCCCCGGCGCCGACTGGTTCGAGCGCGAGGCCTACGATCTCTACGGCGTGTTCTTCGTCGGCCATCCCGACATGCGCCGCATCCTCACGGACTACGGCTTCGAGGGCCATCCGCTGCGCAAGGATTTCCCGCTCACCGGCTTCGTCGAGGTCCGCTACGACGACCAGGAGAAGCGGGTGGTCTACGAGCCCGTCCGGCTCAACCAGGAATTCCGCAAGTTCGATTTCCTCTCGCCGTGGGAGGGGGCGGACTATCCGCTGCCGGGGGATGAAAAAGCGGGGCCGAAGAGCTGATCATGAACGAGCAACCGCAGAATCTCCGCAACTTCACCATCAACTTCGGGCCGCAGCATCCGGCGGCGCACGGCGTGCTGCGCCTGGTGCTGGAACTCGACGGTGAGGTGGTCGAGCGCGTCGATCCGCATATCGGCCTGCTTCATCGCGGCACCGAGAAGCTGATCGAGCAAAAGACGTACTTGCAGGCGATCCCTTATTTCGACCGGCTCGACTACGTCGCGCCGATGAACCAGGAGCACGCCTTCTGCCTCGCCGCCGAAAAGCTGCTGGGCATCGAGGTGCCGCGCCGCGGCCAGCTGATCCGCGTGCTCTATTGCGAGATCGGCCGCATCCTGTCGCATCTGCTCAACGTCACCACGCAGGCGATGGACGTCGGCGCGCTGACCCCGCCGCTGTGGGGCTTCGAAGAGCGCGAGAAGCTGATGGTGTTCTACGAGCGCGCCTCGGGCAGCCGCATGCACGCTGCTTATTTCCGTATCGGCGGCGTTCATCAGGACCTGCCGCAGAAGCTGATCGACGACATCGAGGCCTGGTGCGATCCGTTCCTGAAGGTCGTGGACGACCTCGACCGGCTGCTCACCGCCAACCGCATCTTCAAGCAGCGCAACGTCGACATCGGCGTGGTGCCGCTCAAGGAGGCCTGGGAGTGGGGATTCTCGGGCGTCATGGTGCGCGGCTCGGGCGCGGCCTGGGATCTGCGCAAGTCGCAGCCCTATGAGTGCTACGCCGAGATGGATTTCGACATCCCGATCGGCAAGAACGGCGACTGCTACGACCGCTATCTGATCCGCATGGAAGAGATGCGCCAGGCCGTGCGCATCATGAAGCAGTGCATCCAGAAACTGAACGCGCCGGACGGCAAGGGCCCCGTCGTCGTCGCCGACAACAAGGTCGCCCCGCCGCGCCGTGGCGAGATGAAGCGCTCGATGGAAGCCTTGATCCACCACTTCAAGCTCTACACCGAAGGCGTCCACGTGCCGGCCGGCGAGGTCTATGCCGCGGTCGAGGCGCCCAAGGGCGAGTTCGGCGTCTATCTCGTCGCCGACGGCACCAACAAGCCCTACAAGTGCAAGATCCGCGCGCCGGGCTTCGCCCATCTCCAGGCGATGGATCACATCTGCCGCGGCCATCTGCTTGCCGACGTCTCGGCGATCCTCGGCTCGCTCGACATCGTGTTCGGAGAGGTCGATCGGTGATGGCGCAGGCGCCAATCCAGTTTGACCGTGCCTCGGGTGCCCTTGAAGGGGCCAACCTGTGGGAGCGGACGGCTGCCTTGGCGCTGGTGACGGGATCGAAGATCTCCTCGCACTTCTCGCACATGGGCTACATCGCCTGCGCGAACCTGCTGCGCAAGACGCTGCCGGAGCGCAACATCGCGATCAGGCTCAACCCCGACGCGGTGTTCGAATTCCCCTATGGGGACGGCTACTGGAGCAAGCTGCTCAACCGCTCGTACAATTATGAGGACGAGCTCGAGCTGCTGTTCGCCGACTCCATCGACGTCGACTACACGCTGCTCGATTGCGGCGCCAATTACGGCTATTGGTCGGTGCTGGTGTCGAGCAAGCCGTTCGGTGCGCACAAGGCGATCGCGATCGAGCCGTCGGGCCAGAACTATCCGAAGCTCGCCAACAACGCCCGCGTCAACGGTGGCCGCTTCGAGACCATGAAATGCGCGATCGGCGCGGCCCGCGGCACCGCGCGGCTCTCCGGCACCAAGCACGAGGCCTTCAGCATCGCCGGCGATCCGTCGGTGGGCGGTGAGGAAGTGCCGGTCATTGCGCTCGACGATCTGATCGGCGACGGCAAGGTCGCGGCCACCGGCAAGTACCTGATCAAGCTGGACGTCGAAGGCGTCGAGATCGAGGCGATCAAGGGCGGCGTCCGGCTGCTGCAGGCCGACAGCGTCATCATGTGCGAGGAGCACGGCAGCGACCGCTCTCACGCCGTGTCGCGCTTCATCCTCGAACAGACCCCGCTGAAGCTGATCGTGTTCGATCCGCGCAGCAACCGGATGGAGACCGTGACCGAGCTGTCGATCCTCGACCGCATCAAGGTCTCGACCCACGTCGGCTACAACGTTTTCGGCACCGCAAGCGCATTCTGGCAGGACAGGATCGAGGCCATGAATGCGAAGACCGCGCGCCGCATGCAGTGAGAGATTGAAGCTATGTCCGTTCGCCGATTAGCACCGAAGGAAGTCCAGCCCGCGAGCTTTGCGTTCACGGAGGAGAACCTCGCATTCGCCAGGCAGCAGATCGCGAAGTATCCGCCCGGACGCCAGGCTTCCGCCGTCATCGCCATCCTCTGGCGCGCGCAGGAACAGAATAACGGCTGGGTCTCGGAAGCCGCGATCCGCGTCATCGCCGACATGCTCGACATGCCCTATATTCGCGTGCTGGAGGTCGCGACCTTCTACACGATGTTCCAGCTCGCTCCCGTGGGCAAGAAAGCCCATGTCCAGGTCTGCGGCACCACGCCCTGCCGCCTGCGCGGCGCCGAGGACCTGATCCACGTCTGCGAGCACCGCATCCATCACGAGCCCTTCCATCTCTCCAAGGACGGCAATTTCAGCTGGGAAGAGGTGGAGTGCCTGGGCGCTTGCGTGAACGCGCCGATGGTGCTGATCGGCAAGGACACCTATGAGGACCTGACCAAGGAAAGCTTCGGCAAGGTGCTCGACGGCTTTGCTTCGGGCAATCCGCCCAAGCCCGGTCCCCAGAACGGCCGCCAGTTCTCGGCGCCGATCACCGGACCGACCACGCTGAAGGAGGTCACCTGATGCGTGATCTTTCGTCGCCTTCAGTGCAGGGGAGCGGGGCCGTGAAAAGATGGGGCTTCATCGCGATGCATGCCGCGGTGGCGGCCACGTTCATTTTCCTGCTGCAGCGTCTCAGCCTGAACGCGTCGCTGGAATCCAGTCTGCTCTGGGCGCTGACCTTCGCCGTCTGCGCCGCCGGACTTGCCTACAAGCAGTCCAATCGTTGATCGGAAAGCACTGATATGCTCGAGGACAAGGACCGCATCTTCAAGAACCTCTACGGCCTCCACGATTGGGGGCTCGAGGGTGCGCGGCGCCGCGGCGCCTGGGATGGCACCAAGAATATCATCGACAAGGGCCGCGACTGGATCATCAACGAGATGAAGGCGTCGGGTCTGCGCGGTCGTGGCGGCGCCGGCTTCCCGACCGGTCTGAAATGGTCCTTCATGCCGAAGGAATCGACCGACGGAAGACCGAGCTATCTGGTCGTCAACGCCGACGAGTCCGAGCCCGGCACCTGCAAGGACCGCGAGATCATGCGGCACGATCCGCATCTGCTGGTCGAGGGCTGCCTGATCGCGAGCTTCGCGATGAACGCGCATGCCTGCTACATCTACGTCCGCGGCGAGTTCATCCGCGAGCGTGAGCGCCTCCAGGCCGCGATCGACCAGGCCTACGAGGCCAAGCTGATCGGCAAGGACAACGTCAACGGCTGGCCGTTCGATCTCTATGTCGCCCACGGCGCCGGCGCCTACATCTGCGGCGAAGAGACCGCGCTGCTCGAAAGCCTCGAGGGCAAGAAGGGCCAGCCGCGGCTGAAGCCGCCGTTCCCGGCAAACGTCGGTCTGTTCGGCTGCCCGACCACCGTCAACAACGTCGAGTCGATCGCGGTCGCGCCCGACATCCTGCGTCGCGGCGCGGCCTGGTTCGCCGGCATCGGCCGTCCGAACAATGTCGGCACGAAGCTGTTCTGCATCTCCGGCCATGTCGAGCGGCCCTGCAACGTCGAAGAAGCCATGGGCATTCCGTTCCGTGAGCTGATTGATAAGCATTGCGGCGGCATCCGCGGCGGCTGGGACAACCTCAAGGCCGTGATCCCCGGCGGCTCGTCCGTGCGCATGGTGCCGGCCGAGCAGATCATCGACACGCCGATGGATTTTGACAGCTTGAGCAAGCTGCGCTCGGGTCTCGGCACTGCGGCCGTGATCGTGATGGACAAGTCGACTGATCTGATCCGCGCCATCGCCCGCATTTCGTACTTCTACAAGCATGAGAGCTGCGGCCAGTGCACCCCGTGCCGCGAAGGCACCGGCTGGATGTGGCGCGTGTTGACCCGCATGGCCGAAGGCCGCGCCCATAAGCGCGAGATCGACATGCTGCTTGAAGTGACGAAACAGGTCGAAGGCCACACCATCTGCGCGCTCGGCGATGCTGCGGCCTGGCCGATCCAGGGCCTGATCGCGCACTTCCGTCACGAGATCGAGGCGCGCATCGACCAGTATTCGCATAAGGCCGATGTCGACGATATCGGCGTCCGCGATCCCGTGAACATGGTCGCGGCGGAGTAAGAAGAATGACCAAGCTCATCATCGACGGCAAAGAGATCGACGTCCCGCCGGAGTACACGCTGCTTCAGGCGTGCGAGGCGGCGGGCGCCGAGATTCCGCGCTTCTGCTATCACGAGCGGCTGTCGATCGCCGGCAATTGCCGGATGTGCCTCGTCGAAGTGAAAGGCGGCCCGAAGCCGGTCGCGAGCTGCGCCTGGGGTGTGCGCGATTGCCGTCCGGGTCCCAAGGGCGAGCCGCCGGAGATCTCCACGCGTTCGCCGATGGTGAAGAAGGCGCGCGAAGGCGTGATGGAATTCCTGCTGATCAACCATCCGCTGGACTGCCCGATCTGCGACCAGGGCGGCGAGTGCGACCTGCAGGACCAGGCGATGGGCTATGGTGTCGACACCAGCCGCTTCGCCGAGAACAAGCGCGCCGTCGAGGACAAGTACCTCGGCGCGCTGGTCAAGACCTCGATGAACCGCTGCATCCAGTGCACGCGCTGCGTCCGCTTCTCGGCGGAAGTCGCCGGCGCGCCCGAGATGGGCGCCACCGGCCGCGGCGAGGACATGGAGATCACGACCTATCTCGAGCACGCGCTGACCTCGGAATTGCAGGGCAATCTCGTCGACATCTGTCCGGTCGGCGCGCTGACCTCGAAACCCTATGCGTTCGCGGCGCGTCCCTGGGAGCTCGGCAAGACCCAGTCGATCGACGTCATGGACGGGCTCGGATCGGCGATCCGCGTCGATACCCGCGGCCGTGAGGTGATGCGCATCCTGCCGCGCATCAACGAGGCCGTGAACGAGGAATGGATCTCCGACAAGACCCGTCACATCGTCGACGGCCTGCGCACCCAGCGCCTCGACCGGCCCTATATCCGCGAAGCCGGCAAGCTGCGTGCAACGAGCTGGCCCGAGGCCTTCGCCGCCATCGCCGCCAAGGCGGCGCGCAGCGACGGCAAGCGGATCGGCGCGATCGCCGGCGATCTCGCTGGCGTCGAGGAGATGTTCGCGCTGAAGGATCTGCTCGCCAAGTACGGCTCGAGCAATCTGGCGGTGCAGGGCGGCGACGCCTTCGATCCCGCGCTCGGCCGCGGCTCCTACATCTTCAACCCGACGCTTGCGGGCGTCGAGCAGGCCGATGCGCTGCTCATCATCGGCGCCAATCCGCGCAAGGAGGCGGCCGTGTTCAACGCCCGCATCCGCAAGCGCTGGCGTGCCGGCGGCTTCAAGGTCGGCGTGATCGGCGCCAAGGCCGACCTGACCTATGATTATGACCATCTCGGTGCAGGCACCGAGACGCTCGGCGAGCTCGCGGCCGGCAAGCACTCCTTCGTGGACGTGCTGAAGAACGCCAGGCATCCGATCATCCTGGTCGGCGCAGGCGCGGCCGCCCGTCACGATGGCGCGGCCATTCTTGCCGCTAGCGCCAAGCTCGCGATCGACGTCGGGGCGGTGAAGGACGGCTGGAACGGCTTTGGCGTGCTGCACGAAACTGCCTCGCGCGTCGGTGCGCTCGATATCGGCTTCTCCGCCGCGGCGGGTGGGCTGAACGCCGCGCAGATGACGACTTTCGGCACGCTGGACTTGCTGTTCCTGCTCGGGGCCGACGAGATCAAGGCGCCTGACGGCACCTTCGTCGTCTATATCGGCACTCACGGCGACCGCGGCGCGCATCGCGCCGACGTGATCCTGCCGGCAGCGGCCTACACCGAGAAGTCAGCGATCTACGTCAACACCGAAGGCCGGGTGCAGATGACCGGCCGCGCCGCATTCCCGCCGGGCGAAGCCCGCGAGGACTGGGCGATCATCCGCGCGCTGTCGGAGGCGCTCGGCAAGAAGCTCGGCTACGACTCGCTTTCGGCGCTGCGCCAGGCGATCTTCAAGGCCGTGCCGCATCTGATCCGTCTCGGGCAGATCGAGGCCGGCTCCGCCGACCAGATCAAGAAGCTTGCAGGGAAAGGCGGCTCGCCGGAAAAGGCGCCGTTCAAGCCCCTGGTCGAGGACTTCTACCTGACCAACCCAATCGCGCGTGCGTCCGCCGTGATGGCGGAATGCTCGCGCCTCGCCTCCGGGCAAATGCTGACCGCAGCGGAGTGAGCGTGATCTGATGGAATTCTTCGAAAGCGCATTCTGGACCGGCTTCCTCTGGCCGCTGATCATCATGGTCGCGCAGAGCGTATTGGTGCTCGTCGTCCTCTTGGTCGCGATCGCTTACATCCTGCTCGCCGACCGCAAGATCTGGGCGGCGGTGCAGATCCGCCGCGGCCCGAACGTGGTCGGCCCCTGGGGCCTGCTGCAGTCCTTCGCCGACCTCCTGAAGTTCGTGCTCAAGGAGCCGATCATTCCGGCGGGCGCCAACAAGGGCGTGTTCCTGCTGGCGCCGCTGGTGTCGTGCGTGCTCGCGCTCGCGGCCTGGGCGGTGATTCCGACGAATCTCGGCTGGGTGATCTCCGACATCAATGTCGGCATCCTCTTCATCTTCGCGATCTCGTCGCTGTCGATCTACGGCATCATCATGGCCGGCTGGTCGTCGAATTCGAAATACCCGTTCCTGGCCGCGCTGCGCTCGGCGGCGCAGATGGTGTCGTATGAAGTCTCGATCGGCTTCGTCATCATCACGGTGCTGCTCTGCGCCGGCACGCTGAACCTCACGGCCGTGGTCGAGGCCCAGCATGCGCGCGGTCTTGCCAGCCTGATCGGGCTGCCGCAGCTCACCA
>Ga0209489_100071_pt1 | contig 138367 bp, 83 predicted proteins | sample SiratrowhiteBW_FD_187527 | JGI IMG/M metagenome (GOLD analysis project Ga0209489, IMG submission 187527) | Root nodule microbial communities of legume samples collected from California, USA - Siratro white BW (SPAdes) (version 2) | ecosystem: Host-associated > Plants > Roots > Nodule | place...
AAATATATATATATATATATATATATATATATATATATATATATATATATATATATATATATATATAAATTATGTTACGTAATCGATTATATGAAAAAATGTAATTGATTATATATATTAATATATTATTATAATTACTTAAAAATTTTATTTTATTATAAATTTAATTATTATATACTTTTAAATAAAAAATAAATGCTTTTTATATTTTATTTAATTGTAATTAAATTAATTTTTTAATTAGAAAATAAAATTCTTTTGTAAATTTCTGTATTAAGGGAAAAAAGTTTTATAATTTTTTTTTTAAATTTGATTTCGTATTTTTAAAATTGGAAGAGCTGGAAAAGTTCCCCTAGTTGGAAACAGATAGTTTCTTAGTGTGTATCTGTTATGAAAATCTTTCAACTGACATCTCCTAATCCCAAATTAGAATTTCATATTAAATGAAATTAAATAGTTAAAACCTTAAAAACATTATATTAAAATTAGATTTACATCCAATCAGAATTTATGTTGTCTCACTCCAGTATGTCTACTAAAGAAAGTTTATTTTTTGCAATCTCATAAAGGCTGCCTCCTTCATCTTCTACCGTCTCTTGATCTCCCTCGTCATTGTCATCCTTTTCTACTTCATCATCTTCTTCCTCTTCCACTCCTTTTTCTTTCTTTTCATGTTCACTTTCACTGTTCTCTTTCATCGCATCCTGTTCGAATTGGGAAGGAGGTTTCCATTGCTACTCTAGTTGTACCATCAAGGGTTTCATTATCTCATGTGGCTTCATGTTCTGGAATTGGAATGACTCTTGTTCTTCTTCAAGAACTAATACCACTTATAGTTTGAAGAATAACTTCCTTTACTAGTAGTAGGAATAATATGGCATGTTATCATCTAATGAATGATTAACGTACTCGTTCTAAAACCCGTAAAAGTTATATTTTTATGAAATATAAAAGGTGATTAAAAACCTCTGGTCTATATAACATCTAAATATTATATAAGAACCATCTTAATTCAACTTTTTTTTTTTTTAACGGCGAAAAATAAAATTAATGGAAATACCTTAGGGGTGCTCCAACCCTATTACTACTAAAACGGCTTTCTATTTTCTCAATTGAAAAAGTTAGATACAAAAAGAGATCTTTAAAACCCTAAACACAAAAAAGAGTAAAGTAGTAAATTTGGATCAACATATAACAATCTCCACCTTGATCTGAATTGTACAACTAGAAAGTAAATAGAAATAAACTAGAACAAACTCAAAAACAAACTAACAACAAATTGAAATTGTCTTTGAGCAAAACTTGAACTTTGCAATGGAGAGATGCTTTGTGAGCATATCGGCCGGATTCGCTTCGGTGCTAATCTTCTTCACAAGAACATTACCTTTAGAAATCACATCACGCGCAAAGTGATACCGTATATCAATGTGCTTAGTCCTCTCATGGAATATCCGGTCATTTGTCAAACGAACAATACTTTGGTTGTCACAAAATACCATGATAGGATCACCAAGAGAAGCAATCTCACTAAGAAATGCCTTGAGCCAAATAGCCTCCTTAATAGCCTATGTGATTGCCATGTACTCTGCTTCCGTGTTAGAGAGTGCAACGGTGGATTGAAGTGTTACATAACCCGTCAAAGACCTCCTCTTATCTAAATTACCACCAAAATCCGAATCCACATAACCCGTTAGTATCCCATTTCCTCCAAACTCCAAATGAGCATTAATGGTACCTTTCAAGTAGCGAAAGATCCATTTTACCGCTTCCCAATGTCCTCTTCCAGGACAAGCAAGATACCTACTTACCACACTAACGGCTTGAGCTATGTTGGGTCTAGTACACACCATCAAGTACATAAGACTCCCAACTGCACTTGAGTATAGAACATTTTCCATATACTTCTTCTCATGTTCGAACTTAGGACTCATAGTAGCTGAAAGCTTGAAATGTGTTGCAAGAGGGGTGCAAACAATCTTGGCTTTCTCCATGCCAAAACGACGGATTACCTTTCCTACACACTCCTTTTATGAGAGAAAGAGTTTTCAATTGGGTCGGTCCCTTAATATTTCCATGCCAAGGATTCTTTTGGCAGCCCCTAAATCTTTCATCTCAAATGCCGAACCAAGTTGCTCTTTCAATCTTACAATTTCTTTCATATTGGAAGTAGCAATCAACATATCATCAACATAGAGCAACAAGTAGATAAATTCTCCGCTACTCAGCTTCTTGAAGTAGACACAACTATCATAACTAGAGCGGGAGAAATTTATACTAACCATGAATGAGTTAAATTTCTTGTACCACTGCCGAGGTGATTACTTGAGGCCATAGAGTGACTTCTTCAACAAATATACATGATTCTCCTTTCCCACAACTTCAAAACCCTCTGGTTGTTTCATGTAAATTTGTTCTTCTAAATCACCATGTAAGAAAGTAGTTTTCACATCCAACTGCTCTAACTCCAAATCCTTGATTTCCACTAAAGAGAGCAAAACTCGAATGGAGGTATGCTTGACAATAGGAGAAAATACTTCATTCAAGTCCACAACTTGAACTTGACTATAACCCTTCGCCACAAGTCTTGCCTTATACCGAAGACTTTCTGGTCTTGAATCATCTACCTTCTTCTTGAAGACCCACTTGCAACCCACAATCTTCTTACCACTAGGTGGCTTCACAAGAGTCCAAGTGTGATTTCTTTCCAATGATTGAAGCTCTTCATTCATGGCGGAAACCCAATCCGTTGCATTTTTGAAAGAAACAACTTCTTTGTAAGATGATGGTTCACTATACTCCACCTCTTCAGCAGCTGCAAAACAATAAGCAAAATCAGCATATCTCACTGGTTTTCTAATTTCTCTTCTTTCATGTTGTCTTGCCAATAAATATGGTTGCTCTTCAACTTCTTATTCTTTCGAATAAGCATCTTCATGTGGTATAGCCTCTTCTTCATCACTTTGTTGGATCGACACCTCAAACTCCACCTTCTTGTCAATCTTCTCATTCTCCATAATGGTCGACTTGAGCACAACATCCTTGGATTTCAGCATAGCCGACTCATCAAAAGTGACATCTCTTGAAATGAGAAATTTAGAAGATGCGGGACACCATACCTTGTACCCCTTCACATTCATGGGATAACCAACAAAAGCACCCTTCTTTGCTCTTGCCTTCAACTTTCTTTCATTTACATGAACATAAGCGGAACAACCAAACACCCTCAAGTTTGAATAATCAGCCGGCTTACCCGACCATACTTCTTCGGGTGTTTTGCACTCTATGGAAGTGTTGGGAGATCAATTCACCAAATAGCACCCCGTGCTAATCGCTTCCACCCAAAACTCCTTGCCAAGACCCGTATTGGAAAGCATGCAACGAGCCCTTTCAAGCAATGTACGGTTCATTCTTTCCGCAACTCCATTTTGTTGTGGAGTATTAACCACTGTTTTGTGCCTAGCAATTCCTTCGGCTTTACAAAACTCATCAAATTAGTGGTTACAAAATTCTAAACCATTATTGGTCCTCAACCTCTTGATCTTCTTTCCAATCTGATTTTCTAAGAGTGTCTTCAATTCGTTGAACACTTTAAAGGCCTAACTTTTCTCCTTCAAGAAATAAGCCCAAACCTTTCTTGAAAAATCATCAATGAAAGTAAGCATATAGCGAGAACCATTACCTTTTGATGGCACACGAGAAGGTCCCCAAAGGTCTGAATGGATGTAATCCAACGTTTCCTTGGTCCGGTGAATGGCCGTTTAGAAGCTCAATCTCTTTTGCTTGCCAAATACACAATGCTCACAAAACTCCAAGCTATTTGTGCATTGACCACACAACAAGCCTCTCTTACTCAAAATGGTCATTCCCCGCTCGATATGTCCCAACCTCATATGCCACAACTTTGTAACATCAACATCCAAGGTAGAATCCGAGCTCGCAACGGAGGCCGAGCCTGTGACTATGGACCCTTGCAAGAAATAGAGATTTCCAACTCTCTTTCCTCTCATAATTGTGAGAGCTCCCTTTGAAACACAAAGAACTCCACCATCACTTTGAAACTGACATCCCTTCTCTTCAAGAGACCCTAAATAAATCAAGTTCTTACTCAAATCAGGTATGTGTCTCACACCCGTCAACCTCCGTATCTTTCCATCATGGAATTTAATCTTCACTAAGCCCACACTTGCAACCTTGCACAAATGATTATTTCCCATAAGAACCTTTCCACTTGAAGGCTCATATGTCTCAAACCAATCCCTATTTGGAGTCATGTGTTGAGAAGCACCCGAGTCCATAATCCAAGCATTCTCATCATTGACACAATTATCAACCACACAAAGAACATCATATGTGTCATCATCCTTGGCCACATTGACCTCTTCTGAAGCAACACCTCCATGACCCTTTTGTTTATTCTGCAAAATAAAACAATTGGTCTTTGTGTGTCCCTTCTTCTTACAATAATTGCATGTAAGATTCTTGTGCTTTGACTTTGACCAATTTTTATTTTCCATTGGGGTTTTGTCCTTAGACCTCCCCCATTCGGCCACTAAACCAACACCTTGACTTCCTTTATCAACACTGGTCATCCCATTATCCAAGTGCAATTTGGCTTGCAGGTTACCCTTCACATCCTCAAGAGAAATTTTCTCTCTACCGTAAACCATCATGTCCCTAAACGACTTATATGATGTAGCCAAAGAGCACAACAACAACAAAGCTTGGTCTTCATCCTCTACCTTGACATCTAACTTTGCCAAATCATTCAAGATGGAGGTAAACTCTGTAATATGATCGGAAATAGATATACCTTCGGCCATATGAAGAGTGTAGATGCATAGCTTCAACCGCAACCGATTTGTTAAAGACTTCTTCATATACGTCTCCTCCAACTTCTTCCACAAACCCATAGCGGTCGTTTCCGAGATAACCTCTTGAAGTGTTGCATCACTTAAACACAACTGGATAGTGGAAAGAGCCTTATCATCCATTTCTTTCCACTTCTTATTCGTCATTTTCGCATCGACTTCTCTACCATAGATGGCATCCTTGATGCCAAGGGTGGACAATATGGCAACCATCCGCACTTGCCAAAGTGCAAAACTCGTATTCCCATCAAACCTCTCAATATCAAATTTGGACGACATTTTCTTCCAAATAGGGAGCCACGAACCAATAATCAAAAACAAATGACAAAATGCGGAGAACCACAACTGTGACGTCTCGCACAATTATGGTGATTGGAGAAGTCGCGGGTGTAGAGGCGGTGGCGGCGAGCAACTGTTAACGGTGAGCGACGGGCGGCGAACGGTGACTAGGCAACCGCGGCGGTGCGCGGAGTGGGCAGCGGTGGCTGTGTGCGGAGTGGGCAGCGGCGGCTGGAGCGAATTGGGTAGCGGCGGCTAGAGCGGATGCGGCGGCGACGGTAGTAAGGGGACGGCGGCGGCGATGGCAACGGACTGTGAAAGGTGGCTAGGAAGGAAGAGTTCTTGACCTAAACCTAAAGCTCTGATACCAGTTTGTTAAAACGATTCTCTATTTTCTCAATTGAAAAAATGAGATACAAAAGGGGATCTTTAAAACCCTAAACACAAAAGAGGGTAAAGTAGTAAATTCGGATCAACATATAGCAATTACAAAATATACCTATACAACTACAACAAAACTCTAATTATAAAATAGATAACAATAGAAATACAGTAGCTGAATCAACATTTTGTCAAAGCTTAGGATTGAAACGACAAATAGCAGGCCATGTTAACCAGAATGGAGGCATGATATTCTCATAGCTATATTCCAACATGATCTGATATATTACAGTTCCTGTCATCCTTGTCTCCAAACTTTAGCACCACATTGCATAATTTATCATAAAGTCTACTACACCTCATTCCTTTTTCGTATGTAAATTTATTATCCGTTTAGAGCTGTCATGCTTTACCTGCAAGTAAATACAACACAAAACTAGTTCCCTTTTTACCTGCCCCGTCACCAACCCGAGTACGCTTAGTATGGATTTATAATGAGAGATCAATCAGTACTCTTCAACAATCACTACCTAAGCTCTACCAAACATTTTCGTGGGTTAAGGCACCAGTCCGAAAAGGAGTAGTGTATTTTCTACCTACCAGTCTTAGCCCAATACCACGTTTTCACTTGTGTCATTGCAAAAATCTCAACCTCATCCACTACCCCGTTATTAAAAATAATTTTATTTTTATCTTTTCAAATTTTCCACACTATTGCCAACCACATCCCTTTCCAAACTATGTTAGAATTCTTAATAAAAACAATTGCAAAAAAGTTTCGGAAGTGATTGATAATGTCCTTATTCCTAAAAGAGGTTGTATGACGAGCTTTAAAACATTTTTATAAGATAAAACATATACATATCATTTTATCTGTATTCAAAATGCCTCTAGGTATGGAACGGTTCAACAACACAAGACAAATACATAAAAAAATATCAATTAAATTTCACTAGTTTCATACTAAAGCTTCATCAGAAATGTAAAAACAAATCTAAAAATTAAAAAAAAAAGTGGGAATTTCCAAGGAACATTGAAAAGGGGAGGACCTTTGATGCAAATCCATCTTCTATACCCAACATCCAAATTTAGGCAAATAACAAATGCAATTTCAAACAAGCAAGATAAAAAAATGAATAAAATAATAATGAAAAGGAAAAGTGATTGAAAGTGGAGGAAAAATGATAAGAAATTAAGTCACCCCAATATGTCAATCAGAAAGATGGTGTCAAAGAAAAAACAAGAGCAATGAAGGGATGAAGGTTATAGGATGTGGGATCTAAACCAGTGGCAATAGAGAAGAAGTTATGGAGAACAACAAGATCAAGACTGTCTACATTGATGAAAACTTCCGGCTTAGAATCACATTGTAGCGAAGGAGTGACGAAGGAGATAGTAGTTAGGAAAAGAAGATAAATGAATGACGACAGTGAAAGAAGAAGCAACACTTTTGGTAAGTGAAGAGAAACAAAGGCAATACAAAGTGAGGAGAAGGAAGAAAAAATGAGAAGAAGGAATGGAATAGAAAAAGCCAATTCAAATAGTATAACCCACTTTCTTTTTTCTAAATCAAAGAAAGACACAAAATAGGTGTAGGGTAATTGTATGCCAACGGAAGGTATCCTTTATCATTTTTGTGTATTTTTAGAGAGGAAAAGTGACACCCTAACCAATTTTGGCAAGTAGACATCATTGATTCAAGATTCAACTAGTGGGACAAAGTTGCTTCATTTATAAAGAGGTAGATTTCAGTGACAATGTAATAGATTTACTTAGTACGCATGGGCTTAGTCCTTTCTATCTTTTGTTATGGTTTTTTTTTTTTCTACTTTGTTTTTGTTGAATTTGTGCCTTAAAAATGATCTTAGCACTACCAATTTATTGAATAAAGAAACAGTAAAATAGTACTTTCTGAGTGGGAGAGGGTAACTAGCTTGTTCAAAACTTGAAACAGAGTGAGAAATCATCGTGGAAGGAGAAATGAAGAAAGAGAACTCTGAAGAAAAAGCAATCGAAAAGGATTCAGGGGACAAGAAAGAGGAACAAGAGTCAGAGCAAAAGAAAAACGAAGAAAATCAATCCTACTCTGTTTCGGAACCCTCACCATCCCTCACTCTCAGTTCCCCTTCCCTCCGAACCCGCAAATCCCCTTCGCCGCCACTCCATTCTCTCTCCGACTCCCCCGTCTCTGATGGCCACTCCTCACCGCAGCCTCAAAAGCCGCCGCCCGATTCATCATCGGACTCGTCGATTTCCGACGGCCACTTCACGATCGCCGACCAGCGCCTCTCTCCGCCTGTGGTGACGGCTCACCGGTTCCAGGTGGAGCCCGCGGTGGTGACCAAGGTCGATCCCGGTGCTGAGGAGGGTTTCGTAAAAGACGTCGAACAAGCCACCGGCGCCGCCGGTAATCGACGACTGAGACCGGATGTGTCCGGTCTATTAAAGTCGAAAAAAATTGCGACGTGGAGCAAGCTCTTACTGGGTCTTCGAATTTCCGCTTTTGTATTCTGCTTGGCATCTTTCTCGGTGCTAGCCGCAGATAAGAATCGGGGTTGGGCTCTCGACTCTTTCTATCTCTACAAGGAATTCAGGTATTATATTTCTAAGTTCAATTAGCAATTTTTTTTGTAATAATGAGTTAAGGGGTGTGTTTTATATCTTGTATGTGATTTTGCAGGTATAGTTTGTCAGTGAATGTGATTGGATTTCTGCATTCTGGGCTTCAGATTTGTGATCTCTGGCGGTACTTGTCTACGGGAAAGCACGTGGTGGATCACCAGCTAAGGGGTTATTTCACTTTCGCACTGGATCAGGTAAAGTCACTACTCTGTTCTCTCTCATTTTAAGGATGTTTTATCCATTAATTTGTTTGATATGGAAAGAAAGCTTGCTTAGCTTTTGAATTTGTTAAATCTGAATTTTGTAGTGTTGTTTGGGGCTGGCGTAATTTGTGCTGAATAATGATAATAATGAAATGATTTGAGGAACCACACAACCGAAGACTATTGTTGAGTTGAGTCTATTGGTGTGAGAATATTGGTTTGTGAAAACCAATAATCCATCTTGAGAGAAATCTTATGTCCAAAAAGTATAAGACCTTTAGGATACCTTTTTACTCCCTTTCCATGTTTTGTGTGTTTGCTTTCTTAAACATTTTTTTTAATACTCATACCATATCTATATCATCTTTCCTGTTAGCTGTCTTACAACACAGTTTGTGAAAATCATTTTTGGTTTCTCTGAAGCCGAACTTTATCATAGAAAATGTGCTGTCAAAACAGTGAAATGGGACAGCAAAAAGTTATGTCCTTCAATTTTGGAGTATTTTTATATGCTCAATAATTAGTCCTTCAAAGTTGAGTTGAGTTGAGAACTTGAAAAAAAATAAACTTGATCTAGTCCCTCCACCCAAATGTTTTGTACATAAAAGTCAACGTGAGTACTTCGAAGGAAACATAATTGAATACTTGATGATAATGATGATGCAAAATCTAAGTAGGTTGTTATGTAAATAACTTATAGTTTTAAGTCATATAAGCAGAATACTTAATGATTTTAACGGCAAAAAGACTAGTTTTTTTTTTTTTTTTTTTAGATTACGAGGACTAAAAGGGTCAATTTTAAATTTGAAAGACCAAAAATAAACTTCCTCTAAATTTGAGGTAGTAAACATATTTATGTGAAAAAGATAAAACGTATAAAATAAAGATATTTATGTATTCTGTTAATTTTTTAATGTTCGAAAAATCAAACTCAGTGGGAGACTAAAATGCTCACTTCAGAACACTAAGGATTTATACATGTGTGTACTAAAATGTTTGATTTAAGATTGGTAGAATGGTTTAAGGGTTTAATATAAATTTCTGTTGGTAGAATGGTGATAGTTGAAATCAGTGCTCTACTGTTTAAATTATCAGTAATTAGTAAACAAAAACTTGTTCAATTGTGTCCTTTTTTGTTCAATTAATTACTTATTTTTTTATGCTTGGTGTTTTCGTGTTTTCGCCTCTTTTTATAGGACGTTATCATGCATAGACTCTGAGAACAGAGCTGGGGTTAAGTTATGAGCCTTTCACAAGATAAATATGGATTTAACCTTTTGACCACTTCAAATAGATAGTGGTTTTACCCACCACTGTCATAATTCTCTTAACACGTTTCAAAACACATACTACTTGTTTCAATACGTCTACTGTCAGTATAGAAACTTTTTTTCAAAGATAACCAAATAAACTGTTATAAGAATGGATACACATCCATTATTTTTTTGATCAGCAAGGAAGAAATGAAAACAAATAAGGCACAATCCATGATGGTGGCCTTACCATAATGAGTGCTGATTTATGATAATTTTTTTATCACTTTTCTATCTAGTCCTTGATTACAAACATTCCCTTATATTAGGTATATTAAAGTGATGTTGTATAATCTTGTTGCTTGCATACTACCCAGTGCTGAACTTGTGGTTTTGAAATGCAGATATTGACATACCTTCTAATGTCAGCATCATCATCGGCAGCCACTAGAGCTTATGACTGGGAATCCAATTGGGGCGCGGACAAGTTCCCCTACATGGCAAATGCATCTGTGGCTTTGTCTTTGGTTGCTTTTGTGGCCTTTGCCTTGGCCTCTCTTGTCTCAGGTTCTATCATCGTAAGATTCAGATAATTTATACATATATGGTGTCTGAGGTGTGCAAACTATTATCTGCGCCGCAGGATTAAGTTTTATCCTATCTTGGAAATTGCCGGATATTTTCAGAAAGCAGACTCACTTTGTACAGAAAGGGTAATTCTCTTTGTTTGTGTTAATTTTATTTGTATGGATATAGGTAGATTTACAGCTTGGCGGAGCTGACTGCATTTTAATGAAGATGGTGTTTTATTTATATTACTTGGGTGATTGGTGATTTTTCTCACATCTTAGGTATTAACAAGCACTGCAGGTGCATGTAAGGAAAGTGAGAATGTGATAAATGTAACAAGTATATATACCAAGTATTGTGATGAGATAGAAATGTAATAAGTATTGAAAGAAGATAGAAATATAATTATGGATTGGGATGTAACAGGGTAAAAATTTTCAAAAAGTGATTATGGGGTGAGTTAAAAAGGTTGGGTCGATTTAATTATGAACATTGATTTAATTATGAACATTTCGTACAAACATTATTAATTCTTACTAGATGAAATGGATTAAGGTTCTAAAACAAGTTTTACAAAAGTTTCATATGTAGCATTATGGTTATTTAAATATTTTATCATAAGAGCAATATTTAGTTGCTTAATTACTTTAATTAAACCAATTCATTGTATGTTTAAGTTTTATAAAAATCCTTCAAGAAAATTCAATACCACTTCTGAAAGCTTATAAGAAGCAATACAACCCTAGTCAAGATATCAGAAAAACACCAAAGAAATAACATCAAAGTAATTAGATTACTTTGGAAAGTTTGACCACAACTAAAATACAAACTAAAAGTCATCATACAATGAATTTTAGAACTAAAGACATGAATCACAAAAACAAAAATAGTTCCAAGAAATGTTGATCATTTTGAGTCACTCTTTTTTCTTAATAGTAATTTTTTTTTAAAACAATAAAGCTAATTGTGTAATTTCCTAAAGAATTGAGAGATATCAAAATATTTATAACTAATTGTACCGTGGAACATCCAAAAGTTAAACAACACCTAGTTAAACAACACCTCTTTTGAAAAGATTTTCACCTATCCTTAAAATTGGGATTATGTAACATTAGTTTGTATGATCTCTTATTAAAAATGAATATGAATGTAACTTATCTAGTGGATTAGTTAGACGAAAATAATAAGAATATCTATTTGTAATACTTGAAATTGATAGAAGAAAATACTAACTTTTAAGGATTAAATAATATTAGTTCAGATTAATATAAAATAAACTTCTCATAAACCATGGATGGGAGAAAATACTAACTTTAAGAATTAAATAATATTAGTTCAGATTAATATAAAATAAATTTCTCACTATAAACAATGGACCCAAATCTTAATGCTTTGATTTTTTAGGTTACTTTTTGGGCAGTTGCCTCCAGTATTCCATCGTAAAAACGCTTTCAGAAAGTCTTTTCAGAATACAAATAAGTATTTCTAAAATTTTCGTAATACATTTCTCATCCTCCCATTAACTTTCGAAGAGCCTTCATTTTTTGACTTCTAGAAATTTTTTTCAAAATATTTTTTTTTAACTTTCAGAAAAAAAAATTTCAAATGTATTTCTTGATTTCTAGAAAGTCCTTTTCAAAAACACCTTACACCTCCCAAACAAGTTTCGAAATAGTCATTCCGAAAGTCTCTTCCAAAACCAGATTTCCGAAAGATTATAATGCATCTCAATTCAAAAGGAAAAAAAACAAAAAACTCAGAACTTATCCAGACGGCCTCTCCTTACCTCACTGAACAAAAACACCACCACCTACTCCTCTCACCGCTACCGAAGTAGCCTTAGTTCGCCATCAACCACGATTCACTTCTCCTTTCATATAAAATTGTTAAAGATACAATTGAAATTTTGAAAATTTGATAGGTTACTAGAAGCATTTGATGGGTAGAGGAAGCAATTGCCTAAATTTTGAATCAAAACATGGACACTCACAGCCGGATGGAAAATTTCTCCATACTCTTCTTTTTATTGAAAAACCTAATGCAATGATATATGAGTGATTCAGAATAACTATCACTTTTCAAGCCCCTTAATTATCAATTACTCATTCTCTTTGTATGTTTTTATGAAAACCTCTTTGCAATAACTTTTAAAAGGGGTAAATTCTTTTTCTTTTAAAAATCAAAGTTTCTCTAGTTTTGACATTAATAATGGTAGGATTGTATAAAACCTCCAGGATAGAAAGATAATGAAGAACTTTCTTTTATATTCATTGTCTTTTTTTTGTTTGCATTCTCTAAACTTGTCTATTAATATTAATTATTGCTTTACACATTTAATAAATATTTTTTATGAATATAATTTAAAAATATTATTTTTTAAGATAATAATAGAATGATTAATTAAAAAAGAAATTAAGGAATATTTTATGAAATATATATTATGTTATTAAAATTTAAATATTTTTTTCAATTTAACTTTTTTTTGTTTTAACTCTATAGTTTATGAAATATATATTGCGCTACTTAAATTTAAATACATTCTTAAATTTAAATATCTTTTATGTTTTAACTAAATATTTTATGAAATATATATTGTCTTATTAAAATTTAAATATATTTTTAATTTAAATATTTTTTTTGTTTTCACAAAATATTTTACCAAATAGATATTATGATATTTAAATTTAAATACATTTTTTTATTAAATATTTATTTGTTTTAACTAAATATTTCACAAAATATATATTGTGTTACTTAAATTCAAATATATTCTTGGTTTAAATATTTTTTTAAAAAAATAATATGTAATTATATTTAATGTTTCTTAAATAACAATCTTATTATTATACAATTAGTTTAAATAGGTATTATTATGTAACATACTTCTTATTTATCTTGATAGTTTACAACGGGAGGTTGTCAATTACCTGTTTATCATTTTTAAATTGATTACTTCTTCTTAAAAAATATTATTGTCATATATATACTAAAATTTTTAATATTTTAAATCTCGTATTATGAAATTTAGGATAAAAATGTTAAAAATATTTATTAAGAGATAATTATGAAAATATATAAATAATAATTTTATTATTACTAGTTCAACTAGTTTTTATTTTATTTTATTAAGATATCTATCTGAATTGGTTATCTAATATAAAAATTATAATTTTTTTGAATTATAAACTTTATTATAGGAAAGAAGAGTGATTCCTTTAATGAAAATAAGAAAAAAATTATTTCAAACTATTTTGAAATTTAAAACATTAATAGTTATAAAATTTTAAATATTTTTAAAAATAACATTTCTAGAAGTCAAACAGTCATTTCTAAAACATGTCTAATCCATTGATAAGGTTTGATAAAACAGCGCACTTGAATGAATGGAGGTCCAAGATAAATGGCATCAGCTCAACTGAATTGAGATTGATGATAAAATCAGTGGAGTCCAACCTTAAATGAATTGAGATTGACAAATAAAACAATTCAAGCTCAAATGAACAAAGGTTGACAATAAAAACTTCTATCTTGATTGAGGTCCGACTTTAAATGAATTAAGATTGACCATAAAATGACTCCACCTCCACTATGGTCTGGTCTTAGATAAACTGAAGTTGACAATAAATGACTCTCGTAATTGTTCTGATTAAGATGTCCTTTTAACAATTTAAGATAGAACGGTTATAGTTGGAAGCTTAAGTGACCTAAACTAGAGTATTTAGATTTAAGTGTCTTTATTAATAGTAAAAGGTATATTTTATAAGACATAATTAGTTGTGATATTATATTCTGGATTTTAACTGATATTATCTAATCTTTAAAATTTATATTTTTCGCAATTGATTTTAAGTATCAAAAGTAGATACAGTCTATATCCTCTCATAAAAAAGGTTTCTTTATAAATCATTTCAATAATTTTATATTATAGTTAGAGTCACACTAAAGAAGATAACGAAGAAATATGAAAAAAAAAAATTATTTTAATAATACATGGATTAAAAAAATTATTTTAATAATACATGGATTAAAAAAAATTATTTTAATATTCAGAAAATACAATAATATTGTATTGTATTATATTCTACACTAAAGATAATGAAGAAATATGAAAAAAAAAAATTAATTATCATGCTGAAAAACATGGCTCCATCAAGAAATTAGGAATTCCATGTAATTTTTTAAATAAATAGGTCAAGTTGTAAAAGTTTAGATTACTGTTCAACATTCACAAAATCCTATTCACCTTCTGTTCATTTATTAATTTGTTTCTTAGTGTTATAGGTTCGTTACTGTGAAATTAATTCTTAACATTCATGTTACATGCGTTATTGCCAAATTTGCATAATAGTATAATAATCTATGCTAAAGTATTATATTTATGTTCAATTTAACTAATAGTTCGTTCTTAAATTAAAATTACAATGTTTTTGCGCAATTGAAATTAGGAGTTATTTTTAGTTAAATAAAAAGAACTCATAAAATATTTCGCTTATTGCAATTTTACTTCCGTCTCTTTTATTTCAAGACCCAAAAAGGTATAAGCAAAGAAACGAAAAAAAGAAATACACAAAAAAGCTAGAGAGGAAAAAGTTTTAAAAAATATGGAAAGAGATATACACGCGTTAAATTATTTGGGTGGACTGTTCATAATTAATTATACCAGAAAAAAAATAATCAATTAAGCTTAATTAATTAAAATAATAAATTCAAAAACAAAATTAATAATAATAAACAAACATATTCAATTTTCTATTTTTTATCATCTTTCTTATTCTGCCTATTTTCCCTTTTGACTCGCTTTCATATTTTCCATAATCCAATCTAAATAAAACATAAAAAATGTCTTTATTTATTAATTAGATAAAACTTTTCAACTAATTCGCAAAATTATGTATGGTCCTCTTTTGATTGAGTATTATATATAAACTACTTCCTTGGATGAAAAGTAGAGTAATAAGCAATTGTTTTTCCGAAGCAACGAGTAATCATGCTAAACGTGCTTTTATAATCGTATGGTCAGTATAACTCAATACTGCTGATATTTTATTCACAAAACCACTTTACCTTCGCATTAACTCTGGATCTGTTCCTACTTTCTGTGATAGTTTTCCTTCATTCTTGCAGGGCGATTCAGTTCCAGCAGCAGAAGAAGCATGGCTGCAACATCACTGCCTTCTCACATGAAAGCTTGGACTTACTCGGAGTATGGCAAATCCAGCGAAGTTCTCAAGTTCAACCACAGCGTGCCTTTACCTGAGGTGAATGAAGATCAGGTCCTCATCAAGGTCGCTGCTGCTTCGCTTAACCCCATTGATTACAAGAGAATGGAAGGTTATTTCAAGAACTCCGATTCCCCTTTACCCGTAAGTAAGATTATTTCATAGCCCCCAATTTGTCTTTTGCTTCCGTTTTTTCTTACTTTTTCTAACTTGATGTTTTATATTTTGCTGTTTGTAGGATCATTGTTTGTCCTTAACTCACTATTTTATAAAAAAATTTAATTTTAAATTTAATAATTTTTTAAAAATAATAATGTAACTGAGAGATTTCGTGAAACTTGTTTATTTACTTTTGTACTTGTATAAATGAAACCCTTTTATTTATATAAGGTAATGCAGTAGATAGGTTTGGTCCAGTTGGAATCTTGATGACGAAAGAAATATTTTTTTCTTTTCCTGTAAAAATAATTTATTCACTTTATTGATAACTAACCTTTACACTATACATGTATTTTTTTCTTTTTTTTTAAATCTAACTTGACTCGAGATAAGATCAACATAGTTCATATAAGTGAAGAGTAATTCTCTTTTTCAAACTGATTTTAGTGAGTTAATTTAAGTTTAACCCAAATTTTAAGATTGATTCATATATCCAATTCTAGTAATTGAACGAAAGGGTATGGGTTGGAACTTCCACAGTAATAAAAAAAGTTTATAACTCAATTTATAAACTGATTTGGTAAAGTTAGAATAAAGTTAGACTCAGGCTCAAATTATAAGATTTTATGTGAAAGTTTATTGTATGCTATTGGGTCATCTATAATATTATTCATAAACCAAAGTCGATGGCACCAAGAACAAGCAAAATATTGTAAACCATATTTGACTAAAAATAAAGTGAACATAGTGTATAACTCTCGTCTCACAGACAAAGTTTGGGGATGGACTACGCAGATCCAAATTCTAATTGACCAATTTTTTAATTTTGTTTATCATTCATTTACAATATTTGACATGATGTTTAAGGGATTCAAACAAAATTAATTGAACCAACATGAAATATTTTTTTTTTAAATGTATATTATTAAACAAGATCTGCAAAAGCATGCATTTTTTTTTTATAAAATATTTATCTCAAAAGAAATTAATTTTGAATGAAGAAATTTTATCTGACACAATTCTCCAATGCACAACCGTACACTTTCAAAAATAGGTAAGCATACCTATACTCTTCCAGAACACCGATTGAGCACTACCAAAATCACAGCAAAACACGGACTTGAGTTTGCTAAACACAATTACTTATGTAATATTTGTGTTGATTGTCGCTTTTTATCCTTGTTCAGATTAAAGAAACAGAGATTTTAGTGGAAAGCTAGAAAAATAAAATAAAATCGCAAAGTTCATGCAAAAAAAGTGGGATATTTTTAATTTCTAATTATATCCTTAATTTCCTTTTTTTTTATATGTGGTGGGGTGGATGTGCAGACTGCTCCAGGGTTTGATGCTGCTGGAGTGGTGGTGAAAGTGGGAAGTAATGTAAAGAAATTCAAGATTGGGGATGAAGTTTATGGTGATATCAATTTGAAGGCTTTGGACCATCCGAAGGTGATTGGTTCTTTGGCTGAGTACACTGCTGCAGAAGAGATACTATTGGCTCACAAGCCACAGAATCTGAGTTTTGCTGAGGCTGCTAGCCTTCCTTTAACACTTGAGACAGCTTATGAAGGCCTTGAACGAACTGGCTTTTCTGCAGGCAAATCTATTCTTGTGCTTGGAGGTGCTGGTGGAGTTGGAACCCATGTTATTCAGGTAGAGTAAGACCTCCTCCAATGTTATTGATTAGTTTAATTCATTGCTCATGAACTGAAGTTAGACATTGCTGTTTCTAGTGGTTTTTAGAGTCACATTATATGTCTAATATCACAGCCCTCATCACTCTTCATTATTCTTGAACTTTTTGGACAAGTCTCTCCCATAAACATTTCTACAAATTAAGAAAAAATATTAAATAAACTTTTCTATAAATTAAAATTAATTTATGAATAAATAAGATTTTTGAGAACTCAGATCAGAGAGTTTTGATAAATTAACCTATGTTTAACTTGTTGAAAAATTAAATTTATTTGTAGATTAATTTGTCCGAACGCCCTTGACATATCATCTTTTGGGCAATGCTTTCTATCTGTGCGCATGTGGAGGGTCAATGTTTGCAGCCTTAACCACAAGTGAAGAGAATGTTTCAATAATTTGAATCTCCTAGCAATCTTAGCATTGCGCGAAAACCCGCCTAAATTTATTGTTATACTTTTTCTATAAAGCTTACATTAGATATCATGTATAAAACATGACATTAGACCGATATTTCAGATTTCGTCAATTATGCGTCATTACATAAAACATAACGTAGAAGAAAAAAAAAAAAAAACAAGTAAATATGGAAAGATTAGACTAAACCCATATAAACAAAAATAAGATAACTCCCCAAAAACAACCTTAGCAGAGGGATATATAGGAAGTCTATATTAAGAACAAATCTATTATGAACAAATCTAAAGAAAGGTTAGATGATATACTACTATATTAAGAAAACTGAAACCTGTTAACCAATCTAAAAAAAAACTAGTTTGTCTTTATCAAGCTCTTCTTGGACGAAGAAGACAGCCTTCTGTTTGGTAGCAACATGTTTATGAACATTTCCAAAAACGGATCTATTCCGACCTTTTAAAACAGGTTTTAACTGCCGCAACTTTTTCTTTTTTCTGTAAAACCAGCATATAACAACCACTAACAGATACCATCTGAGAATGTTTTATGAACTCCAAACAAATGGGATGCTGCAGCCACATTTTAAGAAATTTTAAAAAGGAAGCGAAATATTTTAAGAAATTTAAGAAAGGAAGCGAAATATTTTAAGAAATTTAAAAAAGGAAGGGAAATACTTAACAGCACCAGTGGAGAGGTAGCCAGGAGGGAGTATTTACATATCCCGTTTTCGTGCAACATTATGAACTGTGTACATGATACACACTTTATGTATTCAGTAACTTCAAATTCTACATATTGAATACAGAAACAGTAATTTTCTTGCTGTGCAAAACTTCCGTATCAATATTTCATGGAAAGTGATTATAATCAGTAATGCCTTGTTGACACAGCTTGCCAAGCATGTATATGGAGCATCCAAGGTAGCAGCCACAGCTAGCACTAGCAAACTGGAATTATTGAGGAATTTGGGGGCTGACTTGCCAATTGATTATACCAAAGAGAACTTTGAAGACCTGCCTGAAAAGTTTGATGTGGTGTATGATACAGTAGGTCAGTGTTTGAACCCACTCTTTTATCGAAAGTCCATGAAGTTGATCATGTATCCTGTGGAACACTAACTTTTCTTTTCCTAATAAACTCAAAAATAGGGCAAACTGAACAGGCCTTCAAGGCTTTGAAAGAAGGAGGCAAAGTTGTGACCATAGTACCACCTGGATTTCCTCCAGCTATATTGTTCATTCTCAGTACTGATGGGGCTATTTTAGAGAAACTGAACCCTTATTTTGAGAGTGGTAAGTTGAAGCCAATACTTGATCCCAAGAGCCCGTTTCCATTTTCTCAGGCTGTTGAAGCTTTTTCCCATCTGGAAACAAACAGGGCAACTGGAAAAGTTGTTGTCTATCCCATTCCTTGAACATAAGCTCTCTATGATATAAGATTTGTGTTATAAGAGTGAGACACGGTAATAAATGTTCTCCATAGCCTGAAGCTACGTTGTTTCTTTGAAGAGCATGTGTAGTGGAATAAGCTTAAGTATATATCTTACAGGCATGGGCGTGGCTACAACTGAGCCTTTAACATAGTGTGGCTTGTAGTTTCTTTTTGGGTGCGTATTGTGGTTTGTTGTTTTGGCTAATGAAATAATCAAATGGTTTTTAATATTTATAGGGAGACAAAAACTTGAATTACAATCTAGTTTTATCTAAACTTTCTCTTACATATTCATGTATATGCTGAATGTTGATGGCTGCATAAGTAAAGGCCTAACTGTGGTAAACTTCAGGAAGATTGCATATTTAATTCTGGTGAAAAATATCTTGTTATTGATCGATGCTCCCTATTAAATTTCTTCGTCAATGATTCAGAGAACGTTCGCAAAATATGTTTGCTTGCACGTTTCTGGAAACAAATAGATAGGTACATATGATTGGTAGCAAAATCCACGTTTGGTGATGAAATCAAGTTTGGACAAATTAGCAAGGGTTTTATATTTTACGGCTATCGTTAAATCTTTTAAGTTATAAACTGAGAAGACAGTTATATGTTCACTTTAATTATACATTTGTTTTACGTGAAAATAATCATGTTACTTTTATTTAATTATAAAACAAATACTAATTGTAATTGTTTTTAGACTAACAATTTAAGATTATCAATTTGGTTGAATTTGAAAAATGCAATTACAGTAGAATAAGCTTAAAAAAAAAATTGAATATAATAATCAATTCTAGATCGAAATGTTTTATGCTTATTTTTAACAAGAATGTAAATTCCATAAATAAACGCATAAAAGTAAAACTTACACAGTTTTTATTATTAGGTTTAAAGTCTTGATTAATGTAATAAAAGACATGGGCTATATTATTAAAAAAAAAAAGAGGTTTTTTAGAAACAAAGCATTAAACGTGGGAACATTTTAATCAGTTAGAAATGTTGTCTTAAATGTGATAAAGTAAGTGCAATGATGTCATAAAATTTCAAGTAATTGAAGTAAAAAGTGTAAATATAAGAAAGGAAAGTACAGGAAAAATAAATAATGAGGCTAAATAAGAAGAACCCCAATTCATAAAAGGCACACAATATAAATAAATATTATCTTAACCACTTGAATACTTGGTATAAAATGGTTACATCAACACGGAATTTTCATTAGTCCTTCCAACTTTTGCTTTTCAAATTTGTTGGTGTTCTATGTTTAGTTTTTCACTTCTTCTAAGATATTAGATTTTGTAGAGTATAATAATTTGTGTATATATTTATAGTTTTATTGTAATTGAAAACACGTTTTACTATATTTTATTTTTAGTTTCTAAATAATTTTCTATAAGTAATAATAAATTAAATTTAATATATATTTGATTTAATTTTATATTTTGATCTAATTTAACATTTATTATCTATTTAAAATCAACATATGATTTATGGGATAAATATGTTATTAATAATATGTTACATGAAGGACTTGAACCTAGATCTTGTCAATAACGGAACCTATAATTATTATAGCTGAGAGAATTTTTATTATATTATAATTATTATTATTATTATTATCATCATATAATAATAATAATTATTATAATCAAATTATTTTACTGACAATTGTATGATTGATAAATTGGCGGTTAATTTATTAATAGATTTTATAAAGAGATAATTACCAACAAATATTTTAACAGATAATTTATCGATGAATTTATCAATGAATAATTTGACAATTAATTTATCTATTTGTAAATTGATTGTCAAATAATCTGTCAATATTACTTGTTAGTATTGTTGATAATATTGATTTTTCTTATAGTAGAACTAATTCTTGAGGATCAATTCACGAAATCAAAATCAAACAATCTCAATCAAATTTTACACCAATCTTTTAAAAGTTTGACTTTGTTGTTGTTCTTTTTCTCTCTAATTTCAAATTTGCACTTTATAATAGCATTTTTTATTTCAATTAAACCTTGATTTGATAATTATATAGATATTATTAGATTAAATGATATATTGATTTGATTTATATTATTGATTTAATTAAAGATATACAATATAAATAAATATTATCTAAATCACTTGAATACTTGGTATAAAATGGTTAACATGAACATCAACACCGAAGTTTTACTAGTCCTTACAACTTTTGCTTAACAAATTTGTTGGTGTTCTATGTTTAGTTTCTCACTTCTTCTAAGATATTACATTTTGTAGAATATAATGATTAGTGTATATATTTATAATTTATTGTAATTGAAAACAATTTTTAACATGTTTTACTTTTTAGTTTTTAAAATAATTTTCTATAAGTAATAATAAATTAGATTTAATATATATATTACTTTAATTTTATATTTTGATCAAATTTAATATTTACTTCGAATTCAAAATAAACATATGATTTGGGATAAAAATGTTATTAATAATATGTTGAAGGACTTAAACCTAGGTCTTATCAATAATATGACGTAACCTATATATAACTATTATAGAAGAGAGGTTTTTCTTTTAATAATAATAATAATAATAATAATAATAATAATAATAATTATTATTATTATTATTATTATTATTATTATTATTATTCTTAATTTTATTATTATTATTATTACTCTTATAATTATTATACTACAAGAAAAAGTTAAATTATCGACAAAATTTTATCGACAGAATTTTATCCGTTGGTAAAATATCATTATCGACGATTTTATCGATGAATTTCTGAATCTGTTGGTAATTACTGACGGATTTATCGACGGATTTATCCTAAATCCGTCGGTAATTACCGACGAAATAGAAATCCGTCGATAATTATCGATGGACTCAGAAATCCGTCGGTAAATTTACTTACAATCAATTTACCGACAAATTTTGAATGTTTTGTCTCGTCGATAATTTTTATTTTTTTTGTAGTGTTATTATTATTATTATCCTTAATATTATTATTATCAAATTATTTTACTGACAATTTTAGTAACTGGTCAATTTATTAGCAGATTTTATTGACAAATACTTTAGCAGTTAATTTAACGACGAATTTATCGAGGAATAATTTGGCGGTTATTTTATCTATCTGTATATTGGTTGCCAAATAATCTATCGATATTATTCGTTAGTAATTTTTTGTTGATAATTTTGATTTTCTTATAGTGGAACTAATTCTTGAGGATCAATTCACGAAATCAGGATCAAACAATCTCAATTGAGTTTTACACCAATCTTTTAAAAGTTTGAGTTTGTTCTTCTTCTTTTTCTTCTTCTTGTTCTCTGTAATTTCAAATTTGTACTTTATGATTTCAATTTGCATTTTTTATTTCAATTGAACCTTGATTTGATAATTATATAAATATTATTAGATGGAATGATATATTGATTTGATTTATATTATTGGTTTAATTAATTGAATTATTTAATTGTTCAAACTTGGATCTAAATCTTTAGAGAACTATGATAAGCGAAATTGTTTGGTTTGTGAATATGTGAATTGACCTTTCACCTTCTTTTAGTTTTGTTTTTCCCAATCTATTACATTTTATTATTTGTACTTTCAATTTTTTTAATTTCTATTTTATGTTTTTCAATCTCTAAACCCCCAAATTTAATTTGTATAGAAAGAATATTAAAGAATGAATACAATCAATATATCTCATCTGAGAATTGACTTAGATTGTCTTCTGTATCGTAAATTTTAGAGAAAATTTAGAATATTTGATTTCCAAACGACATTAGAAATTAGGGTACTAAAGTAACAACATAAGAACTCACAACTACAATAAAAGATGAAAGTAGGAACAAAATAGACAATAGGCAATAATTAATTTTACTAAAGGAAAGAAATTACAATATCTTTCTCGCTAACTCCAAAAACAAAACAACAATACCCTCTCTTGGAAAAAAGAAAAACAACTACATGAAGAATCTTAAAGGAGAGACTATTTTCCCTTTCTTAATTTTTCTCTCAAGTAGTAAACTAGTAGAAAAGAAAAAGGAAGTGATTTTGGTTATTTTGATGAAACTAATCATATATTCACACCATGCTTCAATCTTTTCCATCATATTGTTTATTTTTTCAATAGGCCATAGTAGGATTGAACTCATATAAACTTGTCAATGCTAACTAACTTTATCATAACATCTACTATGTTTTCATTGGTGTGAATTGTTTGCATATCCACACTAGCTTCCTCTACTACTTCTCGAACAAAGTTATAGTGCATACCTATGTGTTTTGTCTTAAATGAAAGACAAGATTCCTTACAATGTGGAAGACACTCTAACTATAACAATATACAAAGAAAAAAACCTGTTACTTGTGCCCAAGTTCCTCTATTAACCTTTGAATCTAGTTACCTTCCTTGCATGCTTGGGTATTTGCCATGTATTTAGCTTCTGTAGTAGACAAAGCTACAACATCATGTAACTTGGATAACCAACTTATTGGCCCTCTGCAAGTGTAGCCATAAAACTTGTAGTGAATTTCTTTTAATCAAAATCACCTGCAACATAATGCAACACTTGAGGTTTCTTTGGCGTATCTAAGGATCTTCTTAATAACACTTCAATGCTAATGCAATTGTTAGTTCCATTACAAGCTTCCATCTATAATTTGATGTGATTTTTGAACGTGAGATGTATGAAGGCAATGGAAGATGAATTGAAGTGTAGATTTGGAGAAGTTTGGAGATGGAAATTCAATGAAAACCTAGGTGAGGTTAGGCCCACACACTAGGAGAAAGTAATTCATTTGTACATCCTCTCTTTTGGAAGATTTCCTTATATCTTAAAACATCTTTTTTGCTGACGCCAAAATCACAACTAAAGAATACTTGGAAAAGCTAGAAGGAACTGTGAAAAAAAAAATACTTGTGTTCGTTATCTTAGAGGGAGATAAAGGGGATAGACAAGAGTGACATTGTATACTTAGAGGGATATAAAAGGGATAGCCAAGAGTGACTTTGTATACCCATTGTTAGCCATAAGTGGTAGTGGGAAACTAGAAATTAGTTGAAATTTACAGTTTGTAAAGGAGAAATTAACGTAGCCCAATGTTAGGGTGAACTAGTATAAACTTTAAGTGTTTCTTTGCTTAGAATATTACACTTATACTAGCATCTTTCACAATTTGTTTGCGAAAATAAATGGCTTCTTGAACTACTAGTGATCACTATTAGAAAGTCAAGCCTCAAGAGAAGCTATTTGAAAATGATGTTTGATGATGTTAATGTTGAAAATGTATTGTGTGTTATAACTTTCATTACATGTGTCTCAGTGTCTTACACAAGGTAATAACAAGAGTTTAAGTTTGGAACATAATCACATGTTAATACTAATTAGTAAAAATTGTTTATGAAATGTTAAAATATGCTAAAACGGTTTTAAGTTTTTTTTTTCTAATCGATTATGCTTTTATGTAATCAATTAAATTGTTCTTGATATGTTTCACAACACGATAATCAATTATCCACTTTGTTAACTGACTAAAACAAGGAGCAAAAAAATGTGTCTTGGAAAACAATTTCTTAACTTTTTTAATAGTTGATTAACTTTGTTTTAAGTCATTTTCTGAAATAAATGAAAGTGTAAATAATTGATTATTACATATAAAAACTCATTAAAGTAGCGAGCTTTTTAACTGATTTTCAATTTTTCCTCGGAATAGTCGATTACAAACTTAAGATAATTGACTGGATGTGACTAAAGAAACTTTTAATCAACATTTTCAAAATTCTATGAATAAAACCTTTGATTCACTCTTTTACACATTTGATAATACTTTGAGAAGAAAAATCACAAATGTTTATAGAGAACATTTTGAGTTATGTTCATTTCAAAAAGAGTGCTTTCAAAACAATTCTTTCAAAAGGTCGTGTAGTGCTACTAAATTACTCTTGTGTTGGTTTTGTTGTGTTTATCATAACATTTTTTCTATTTTTGTGTTGTTGGATTTATTCCAGTTGGTTTCCTCTTGAGTGTTCAAGAGTTTAACTTGTTGGTTTTCTTTTAGTGTGATCCAAGGGTAGGACATATCCTTTTGATTGTATTCAGCAGTTGTTCTTGTGATGCTTCTTATCTTGTATATGTTTTGCATGTTTTGAGTGATTGTATTAAACATATAAAGATAGTAGATTTTAGTTATTCTATATTTGAATAACTGAGACCAGATGTAGGATTTGTTACAATATGAATCAATTTAAATTTTGGATGATCTTTTTCTCTTTCTTTATCTCCTTTATATTTATTATAGTATAACTTTTCTATGTGCAATCTTGATCAATATTGATTCTACAATCAATTGCTTTCAGTTTTCTAATAAGAACGATTTTTCAAAATAGTTTGAGATAAGGTGAATCTTTTCAAAACAATTTCAAAACCAATTCACCCCATCTTTGTTTACATTAGTCTCATATTCTTTTCCAACAATCATCTTAAGGTCATTTATTCATTATCGTCTTGTGGAAAATTTCAAAATTGTTTTTAAGCTTTATTCAACCCCTTTCTAGAGTTAATATATTTGTTTTCAAAGACCTTAATGTCATGGTAAACAAGTATAGACATATAGCCTTTTTTACTTTATTGGTTATCCACTCAAGTTTTTTTGTTCAAGATCCATCTAGACTTCTACAAATTTGTATAACTTGGCATACTTGTGATCGAAGCCGTATCTGGTCAAATAAATACAGTTAAATGCAGTACTAGGAAGTGACTCCTAGGTCGTCTCCCAAGGACCTAGTTTTCTTTCAAAGGATTAAACACACAAAGGGGGGGGGGGTTCGTGAAATAATCAAATTTAATAAAATAAAAACCAACAACCGAATTAGATTACCCTCTTGATTATATTGTACACCGCTTTTCACAGGATACTTGAATTCATGCTCAACTTACTGAACCCTAATTCCAACCCGATTAATTAACTAAGCGAGAATTAGCACAAGTTTTCCTTGTGTAAATTAAGAATTCACATACATCATTCATTCCATCCCAACAACCCATGACTCACTCTATTAAGCATGAACATAGACACAAATAAGGAAAAATAATGACTCATCAAATTCCCCCACACTTAGACTTTTGCACTCTAAGACAAAATCAAGATACAGAGCAAGGAATAAATCCAAAACCATAAAAAAGAGTGACACAACAAAAAGAAACAAAAACAGAAACAAACAAAAAATAGACATCATTACATATCCTCAATGAATCTTGAAAAAAAAGGAATAGATAGCATCCAACACACAAAGAGGCAAAGAGGCAAGATACCTATGAACATCGTCCGAGCAATTCAAAGCATAGAAAATCAATTAGCTAAAGAGGTGAATCAAAAGCAACATAATCTCACAAGGTGCACTGTATTAATGTATCTCTCAAGTGTCTAGGTTACTGTATATATACTCTCAAGGTACTAATGAAAAACAAGCAACAATTAGACTTGATAAGCCTATAAAATTAACACCCAATGCGCACACACATAAAGATCATAAGGTCTTTTAGGGTTGTAATGGGGCTAAGGACAAGGTAGGAAATAAATTATGGAATAACTAGCTAAAACCAGAGGAACTAGTGGAACAATAGGGAATAAGTCAAAAATAAGCATAAGAAGTAAACCTAGAAACCTCTGATAAACCTCTAAAATCAATCATCTACCTTTGCCTCAACAATATTTTTTACTTTTTTTTTTATTTTTTGACAAAAATAAGAACAATATATATAAACAAACAATATAAAAACCCTAAACCAATTAGCCAGAAACATCATCCAAATGAAACATGCACACACCTCCACACTTATTCAAAAACTTATTCCCAAAACAATTCCAAAGCTCCAAAATTCCCTAAGGTTAATGTGATCATTGTTTTTCACTTAAGGTTTGTAATGAGCTTCAAAACAAAAAAGGGAATGTAGGCTTGACAGGGGTAATCAAAGGAAATAATGCGTGGTATGTTTATTTGGCTAGAGGCTATTCAGAAAAAAAAAATGCCTTAATCATCTCAAAACATGTGTGTGAACCAAGTTGTATCAAAAAGAGTCAAGCCAAGGCCATCGTGCAAGCAATCAATAGGCATAATGAAAAACAAGTTTAGGTCGAGTTCAAGAGGGGGGTGAATTGAACTTTTTAAAATTTTCGCAAAGAAGAAAAGTGATTTAGATTGGAGAATGAAATATCTTGATTAAATCAATCAATGCACAATTCTGGAATGTCCAGTAAACAATTCAATTTACTGAAGCACAAATTCAATTAATTGAAGAATGCATAAATATGAATACACTTAGATTCAGTCCAGAATTGATGTAGGAATATGCAAATCAATTTAATGAAATATATTTGATTATAAGCACAACGGAAGTTATTAGAGTTTTATTCATATTACAAAATTAAAGTATCACTTCAAGATTCAAAATCCAATATCAAGAAGTTTCAAATATAGTCCAGTAAGTTTCAAGAAAGCTCTTAGTAAATATTCTAGAATTTAATTTAATTAGATGCAACACCACAAGTCCAGGGAGCAAGTGATCAGTTAAGTATGACAGCACCAGCAGATAAAAGAAAACTTTCAAGAAGAGAAAAGAATGAATCAAGAACACAGATTTATCTTGGTTCACCCTTCCTCAAAGGCTACGTTAAGTCCTTTGCAAACTAGCAAAGATTTCCACTAAAAAGATCACCAATACTGTGTGTGGTCTGGTGTTGGTGTTGTTGCATTAGGTTGCATTCGGGTGTGCTTACTGTTAGTGTGCTTGTCTTATGTTTGTGTTGTTTCTTTTAATTCTGTTTATCTACTGCTGTTGTTACCTGCTGGTGTATCCAACTCTGCTATGATGTTTCTCTAGTTAGTTGAATGATGTAGTAATCTGTCCAATATTGTAATTTGGTTGCCCTAAATTAAGATATGTAGCTCGAATACTTAATATCTAGTGAAGTTATGTATTTCTGTTGTTAATATTGAGCCTATTGCTAATATTGCTTAATTTTCTTTACATACTTTGAAGGGATAATGGAGTATGGGGGAGCAATTACATGCTTTCAGAAAAGTCTGATTTGAACTGGTTTGAAAACCTGGGGAAAACAATTAACTGATTCTGTTCAATTAGTTTCATTTTATTTTTTTTGTTCTGAACCTGTTGAGATAACAGATTACTAATCAACTATTCTAGAGTTCACTTTATTTAGGTTGAAGCAATACAACTCAACACACACTTGTTTGCTTTCATCAAATTGGGAGAAATTATTAGCACCAAGAGTTGCTATATGATTTGATGAAATCTACACAAGAATGGAGTCTATGATTGAATCATAGCAAGCTATGTGGATTGTTTGAACCCTCATAGAGCTTATTGGAGTTTTGGTTCTAGACTTAGTTTGTATGTGTGTGAGAGAGTTTGGTCTTGGTTAAAATCATATGTTGCATGTTTCATAATTCAAAGTAAGCTCCAAAATTAATTTTGCTTGATTAAATTAGTAAAATTTTTAAAATAAGAACAAATCAGATTTTGTAAAATTATTTCAAAAAGGAATTCAACAAACTACTTTAAGAATCTGAACTTGATGAATTTTCTTTTAAGTCACAAGAAATTCAATCGATTGACCGATTGATACAATCAATTGAAATTTTAACAGGATTTATAACCAGTTTTCTTATATAAGGATCAAGCACGTGATTTCAAAACAACTAAGTCATTTGGGCGAATACTTGTTAAATTTTCAAGAGAGAAAAATGCACGAACACCTTAAGTTCTTTTAGCCATCAATTTTCATCAAGAACACTAATCTTGAAGCATTGCTTTGGATGTGAATTTGTGATACTGAGATCTTAATCTAGAAATAAGTGTTTTCACTTTGTTCTTAATACATTTGTAATCTGTTGAGTAGATTCACAATTGTAATTATTTCTTTGATTGATCTTTCTTGTACTGTGATTGTGGTGTTACATATTACATAGGGGTTGTAATTATAACAAGTTTAGTGCAGTAGGTTTTGCATTGGTTTGATAGCTGCTGTAGGGTTCAGTAGGCTATTTACTGCTGGGAGCAGTGGTTGCTTGCGGGTTGCAAGTGTTGTAATTTGTGTAAAACTGATCGTGGTGATCTTTTTTAGTGGAACTCTTTGTTAGTTGGCAAAGGACTGGACGTAGCCCTTGAGGAAGGGTGAACCAGTATAAATCTTTGTGTTCTTGATCTTTCTTTCCCTCTTCTTGAACACTTATCGTTTTTGTTCTTGATCTTTCAATTAACTGTTCTTGACGCATAATTGATTGTTTATTAAACTAGTGATTTTCTATGTTCTCTGGATTTGTTAATTCATCTGTATAATTGACTGAACCTATTCTTAATCTTGCTTGAGTGTTTTTCAGTATTAGTAATCACTGTTTAATTTGTGTAATTTTTGGAAACAAGTTTTCTTGAATCAATTATTGATTCTTGTTTTGTCTTTAATCTGAATTGTTTTGTTGTGAGAATTATCATTAGTTTGTTGTTGATACTGTTCATCTGATTGTTTCTGGGTTGTTTTGAAATACATTTCAATTAAATAAATTGCTTCTATTTCTATATCTGATGTTGTATTGATTGACTGGGTTTAGATTAATCTGGTTTAAGTTCTAGTATCAGTCAATTACTAGTACTGTTTGGTTCTGTGAATTGTATTCATTTGGTTACTTCTTTGCTTCTAGTAAACTGATTGGTATTGTTTCCAATTCTGTTAAATATTTCAACTGATTGATTCTGTTTTGGAATTTACTGATCCTTTGTTGTGCACTACTTAATATCAAATTTCAGTATTTTTAATAAAGAACTTTCATCCACTCTCTAACACTTTTCATTGTTTGTGAAAATTTTTGAAAGTTCAATTCAGCCCCCTCTTGAACTCGGCCTAAACTTATTTTACACATCTCTCTCATTCTTTACAATAATGAGGCCTTTCTTCTTAGGAACCACCTAGACCGGGCTCACCCATTGACTGTCAGAGAGAGGATAAATGATCCCAGTATGTAGAAGCTTGGTCACCTCCTTCTTCACTACATCTAGAATGATTGGATTGAGTCTCCTTTGTGGCTATCTCACTGGTTTAGATCCATCCTTCAACAATATTCTATGCATATAGATGGATGGACTGATACCAGGAATGTCTTCCAAGGTCCAGCCGATGGCCTTTTTATGCTTTCTAAGCACTTGCAACAACTTCTCCTATTGAACAGCCTCAAGAGAAATGGAAATGGTCACTGATAGTTTCTCATCATCCTCCAAGTAAGCGTACTTGACGTTTTCTGGTAGAGGTTTCTGTTCTGGAGTGGGTGCTGGTTGAACATCAAAAAGAACTGGAGAGGGGAGAAGAATGGGTTCCACAGCCTGTACCTCAACCTGCAAGTCATATTCACATGTACTTCCTACAACATGGTTAGTGCATTCTAACTCTATCGAATCAATATCAAAAGGTACAATACCCAAAGTCTCGTCTAAAGTATCGAAAATACTCTTAGAACAGAAATCAAGTTCATGATCAAATTCAGTGCATGAGGACATAGAAGAATAAAGATCAGATAAAAAATAATGTTTTTTATCATGAAAAGAATCAGAATCAAGGACATATTCATTAACAATATCATCAATAAGCTCAGCACGAAAAACAGAATGGTCATTAGATGGATGTTTTCATGGAATCAAGAATGTTAAAACGGGCACTAAATTCCATAGATAGGGTACCAGCATAAAAATCAATCTTAATTCGGGCTATTTTCAAAAATGGTCTGCCTAAAATGATTGGGACAGATTCATGGAAAATCCCTCCTCCATATCAAGAGCATAAAAATCAACAGGAAAAATAGGTTCACCAACCCGAACCAAAACATCCTCAATGAGACCTGTAGGGTGAGAAACACTTCTATTTGCCAACTGTATCACCATACTCGTAGGTTGCATAGGTCCAAGAGACAAAGACTTATAAATAGACAACAACTTAACATTAATTGAAGCACCCAAATCAAGCATGACATTTTCAAATTTGTTATTTCCAATAACACAAGGTACACAGAAAGTACCTGGGTCCTTACATTTCTTTGGAATGTGAGGAACAAATTTACCTATAAATGTAGATACGTTTCTGCCTATGCTAATCCTCTCATGACTCTTCATCTTCCTCTTGTGTGTGCGCAACTCCTTCAAGAATTTTACATATTTGGGAATCTGTTTGATAGCATCAAGAAGAGGTATGTTCACCTTTACCTTCCTAAAGGTCTCCAAGATCTCCTTATCCACCTCTTCCATCTTTTTAGAATTATTCTGGGAGGAAATGGAAGAGGGATGGGAGGTAGCTGCAAATAACCACTGGCATAAGGTGCACTGGAAGAACATCTACCGTTTACAATTACATGTTATCTCATTGTTTCATCAAAGACATATTTCTCTTTGTTGTCGCAACCTCTTCCTCAAGTTCAAGTGCAAGTACTGGAGCTGGGACATCAATCTGTTTACCTGATCTCAATGTGATGACACTAACATTCTTGGGATTCTGTACAATCTGAGAAGGCAATCTATCTAAATTTTGTGATTGCGCCTGGTTAAATTGAGTGGTCATCTGTCCCATCTAATTTGTTAAACTCTAAATGGAAACTCTTGTCCCTTACTGGAATTGCATATTTTGAAGAGTCATATGCCTAACCAATTCCTCCAATGAAGGTTCAGAAGTAGAAGGTTGAGGAACTGGTGGTGTAGGAGTTTCATTCTACTGTCTCTGATACGGCTGCTGAATGGGTGGAGGCACATAAGGTCTACTCGAACCAGCAAAGTTTTGGAAAGCAGATGGTGATTGTTGTTGTTATTGTTGTTGTTGTTGCTGTGGGGAGTTTGACAATCTAAGATTGGGTGATTTCTCCACCCCGGATTGTACCTGTTACTGGACAAGTCCTAATTATGATGTTGTTGTGGCCTATTGTTGTAGATGTTCGCATCATAGGCTTGAGGAGAATGAGCATCATAACCAACAGGTTGCTGCAAAGATGGACAAGAATCTGTATGATGGTCATTCGAAGTGCAGATGTCACACACTCTCGCAACTAATGCAAACTTTTTATTAACAGCAAGCTGTGTCACCAAGTTCACAAAAGCATCAAGTTTGCTCTCTAGGTTTCTATCTGTGGACGATTCAGTAGCCACATCGTGAACTCCTCTAACGACAATGACATCATTTCTAACACCAAATTGCAGAGAATTGAAAGTTATCTTCTCAATCAAATGTCTAGCCTCAGTAAGCGTCATATCACCAAGGGCTCCACCACTGGCAGCATCAATCATACTTCTCTCCATGTTATTCAAACCCTCATAAAAATACTGAAGGAGTTGCTTAGAAATCTGGTGATAAGGACAACTTGCACATAATTTCTTGAATCTCTCCCAGTACTCGTATAAGGTTTCTCCACCAAGTTGTCTGATGCCTGATATATCTTTTCTGATAGTCATGGTCCTAGATGCAGGAAAGAATTTTTCCAAAAACATTCTTTTAAGGTCATCCCAACCCTTGATGGATCTAGGGGGCAAGGTAGTACAGCCAGTCCTTCACCACTCCCTCTAGAGAATGTAAGAATGTCTTTAAGAATATGTGGTCTTCTAAGACATCTGGAGGCTTCATTGTGGAACAGACTATATGGAATTCCTTGAGATGTTTATGCAGACATTCACCTGCAAGACCATTGAAATTGTGCAACAAATGTATTAGTCTAGTCTTGAGTATTAGATTTCTCTCCATGTTATTCAAACCCTCATAAAAAGACATATTTTGCTCCATGTTATTTTATAGAACATTCTCATCAGGATACTGAATGCATAAGCTCTCATAGGTAAACGAAGGTGCAACCAGCTCCCTAAGAGTCCTCTCGCGAGGTGGAGGTTGAGCCATATTGTTCTCAGTATGAATAAAATCAGAATCAACAGTGTGAACAAAATTTAAATTGGCAGACATAAAAGGAGAATGCTCAAAATTATCTAAACTAACACTATCTAAATGTATAGACTCTAAAGATAAATTCCTAAAATGCCTAACTAATCTATGAAAGGTCCTATCTATCTCAATATCAAAGGGTTGCAGGTGTCCTGGGTTACCTCTAGTCATGCACTATATACAACATACCATGCAATTCACACACAAGCATACATGGAGGTAAAATTGAAGGTATACTCAAATGAAGTCCAAATGAGCGAAAAATTTGTGAGCAACACCCTAAAATCATGAAAAGTCAGCACACAAAATTTTAGAGGAAAATTCAAAGGATAATTAAATGAACTACTAAAAGAAAGTATAGAAAATAAGGCAATAAAACTTCAAAAATAAAAAAGAAATAGACAAATAACCTTTTTCTCAAAATTTGATGATTGCCTTTTAAACCATATAAAATATGTCCAATTCTAACAATCAGAGCAAAATTTATGGCACTCAAGTTTTGCAAAAAAAATAGATTTTTTTTAGCGAAAATTAAGCAGTAAATTACAGCAAAATCCCAACAAAAATTGCAGCATAATGATGCAACAAGCCAAAACAAAAATTAGAGTTACTGTTCCATTGGGTTGAATTTCACTTCTACAGCAACTTGATTCGAAATTCCTTTGTTCCACTTGCTACTCTATCCTTGACAGAGGAACCGATAGTCCATGGCAATGATGCCAAATTTGATTGAAGTCGTATTCGTCAAATAAATGCAGTTAAATACAGTACTAGGAATTGACTCCTAGGTCGTCTCCCAAGGACCTAGTTTTCTGTCAAAGGATTAAACACACAAAGGGGGGGGTTTCTTGAAATAATCAAATTTAATAAAATAAAAACTAATAGTTGAATTAGATTTCATTAATCGAATTAGATTACCTTCTTGATTCGATTACAGTCTGCTTATCACAGGATATATAAATTCATGCTTAACTTATTGAACCTTAATTCCAACCTGATTAATTAACTAAGCAAGAATTAACACAAGTTTGTCTTATGTAAATTAAGCATTCACATACATTATTCATTCCATCCCAACAATCTGTGACTCACTCCATTAAGCATGAACAGAGACGAGGAGAGCAAAAACAACACAACAGTAACCTCAAAGCTATATTGCAATTTGAATCAAAAGGATAACCTTATAAATTAACCTTCCATTAAATTCGAAAGAAGCAAATGGAAATTAAATGCAAACAGAATTGAAACAGGAACAAAATTGAACTGAAAATGAAAATAGAACATAATTGCAAAGAAAATAAAAACAGAACCAGTGTATCTAGAGAGAACCAACTAGAATCCCCTAAAATCCGAGAATAAAGTACTACCCCCTTCTATGTCCATCCTCCTCCCTCTCACAGGCAGTTAGACCTAAGTCAATGCTTAACATTAAACCTAATGGGCCCCTATTTTTCAATTTCGGCCCAACGAATAAAAATTGAATATAAAAATTGCAAATAAAAACTGAAAATAAAAACTGATATGGATCTAGTGGTAATGTGGCAGCTCCTCTTCAATTCCATAATTAATTTCCAAGCTCAATAAAATTCCAAAGTTGCCCTAAAAATAATAATAATATTAGCTCAAAAAATATGAGTTAATTAAAATTACGAATTTCTGGTAAATGAAGCCCAAATAGTGAAATTGAGAAAATAATAGGCAATTAACCACAAATCACTAATCAAAATAGGTACAAAAAGACAAGTTAAATAAGGGAAAATAATGACTCATCAACTTGCTTCATAAAGGCACTTCTCTGATTTTCCTAGCCAATATTAGTTGCACACATCTACTTTGCTTTGTCTGAGGCTTTCGACACACTTTATTCATTGAAGCCTACGGGTAATTCATTTGGTACCATTTGGATTTTACAATTATGGATTTCCTCAATCTGCAAAAACACACGCCCCTATTAGACAAGGAGGTTCCTAATTATCATTTGGAAGGAGTTCAATTCACCTCCTTACTCCCCAAATGATGAGTGTATGAGTGAACAAAGAGTATTGACAATTGAATAAAAGTGACAAGGTTAGCCAACAAGTAGTGTAACGTCTGAAGTAGAAATAACACATTTTTATATTGGTTTATTGCAACCTAGACTATGTCTAGTTTTCCAATGCCTCCAACCAAGCCTTTGGCCCCAAGAGCATCTTTGAGGAGATCAAATATAGAGAACACAGAGCACAGAAAAGAGGACCTCTATTCCACAGAAAAATAACAACTAGATTCATGGCTAGGAGAACATAGGAAGACTGGGCTTCAATTGACTTCTATAGAGACCAGTCTTGTCATCATGGGTCAGCCTTTAGTCTGTAAATTTGTATAGAGTATATTAGGATCTTGTGGGCCATGTATTAGGCCTAGTGGTATAGAATAATTGGACCTTGTATTTGGGCCAAATAGATTAGGGTTTTGGACCTTGAATTTGGGCCTTGAGTATATTAGGGTTTTATTAGGGTATAATAGTATATATAGGGTTACAATTGGGCTTCCTCAAGCCCAATGTAAACCCTGGGACTTCCTAGGCCAAGGGAAAAGTGAATGAAAGGTATGACTTTCACATAATAAGCGTAAGCCACACGAGGAAAGCATGAGCGCCAACCCTAGCTAGGTTTGAATCCAAAACTAGCATAAATATGAGCGGTTAGTTCTTGTAATTCTTAACTTTGAATGAGTAATGAGATGCTATCCAAGTTTGGCCTCTACTTGTTCTTGAGTTCTCTCTTGGTTAGACTCCTCCTAGTTCAGTTGGCCTAACCACTTACTAGACCTTTCCTATTTCCATTTCAAATTGTCGCATCATATCTTCTATTCTCCATACTTCCGCAAGCTTCATCCATTCTCCATCCAAATAAGAAAATCAAAACATGTTGAAGAAGAAGACTCTCCTATCATTTTGTATCTAGAGCTACGGTTGTATGAGATAAGTAGCTCTTCTTCTTCTCTTTTCTTTCTTCAATTTCGTGTTGTTTACATTAAATTTTACATGTCTTAAACATGCTTCACTGATTGCATTCTTGTTCTTGTTCTTTTTGTTCAGTTCAAAGTATGTAGTTCTTCTTAAACCTCCATTGGTGTGCTTTTAGGTATTTCTATTGTGTAAGTGGTATGTGTGCCTTTGAATTTTCTCGAGTCTTGCTTCATTTTCTTAGGTCAAAACATATTATATGTGCCATTTTGATTTTATGATCCAATTGATGTTATGTCAAGTCATGTTATCTCCTAAATGTCACTACATCTTATAGTATGTGCTTTTGATTTTTTACAATTTTGATCTAAGTCTAACATGATTTTTTTAGAAGCTACATATCCTTTTTTAGTGCTTTTCTATTTCATTTTTGAGTTCATAGTTGCTATTAGATCCGATGGAGCAAGCTTGTGTCAATCCTTGTTCTTCTTCTTCAATGTGTATGTGTTTTCATTTTTTTATATGGAATTGGATTGAATTTGGTATAAGCATGAGTGAATGTAAAAGATAAACACGGTTGAGATGGAATAAATGTTTAAGTATAGAGTGAGGTTAGGCCAACACACTAGGAGGACTTGTAGAAGATGTCTATGAAGAAGACTACTCTAAAGAGAACTTTATAACAAATATGAAGAGTAAATTGGACAACATTTCATTCTCATTCAAAGTTGAAAATATAATAGCATGGCACTCCTATTTATAAGAGTCTTAGATGATTGAAAGCTTGTAGGAGAAGCTCCATACCCTAACCCTAACTTGAACCACAATAGCATGACACTCCTATTTATTAGAGGTTGCCATGTGGTACACATGTGGAGCACCCCCTATACCCTAGTTTGGCGTCCTAGCTTCAATGTAGGTGCCTAGGGTTATCTTGTAGGTCGCGTATTGGGCTAAGTAATATAGAGTTATTGAATCCTGTATTTGGGCCAAGTAGATTTAGATTTTACGCCTTGTATTTGGACTTTGAGTAGATTAAAGTTTGATTAAGGTAAAGTAGTTATTTAGGGTTACAATTGGGCTTTCTCAAGCCCAATGTGAACTCTAAGATGTACTAAGCCAAGGGAGAAGCACAATGAAGGTGTGAACTTTACATAATAAGTGTGAGCTACATGAGGAAAGCATGAGTGCTCATAATGCACTCTTTCCTTCTTTTGCATCAACCCTAGCTAGGTTTTGAATTCAAATTGAATTCAATTTTCCCTCCTCTCTTGGACATCCAAAACTAGGATAAATAGGAATTTTTGGTGTTTTTAATTCTTAAATTTTAATGAGTAATGAGATGTTGCATGTTTGGCCTCTACTCGTCTTGAGTTCTCTCTAGGTTAGTTAGACTCTAGTCTAGACTCCTCCTAGTTGAGCTGGCCTAACCTCTCCATCTCAAATTGATGCACCATATCTTCTATTCTCTATACTTCCATTAACTTAATTCATTCTCCATCTGAAGAAGAAAACTAGAACATATTGAATAAGAAGGCTCTTCTATCATAAAACAAATTACAAGTATTATTACTACCACTTTTGAATTACATTACTCTGACTATTGGATCACACTACGCCTGATGAGTGTCTAGTTATGTTTTAATTTGATTCAGTATTAAAGCTTGAATTTGTTTATATTTTTAGGATTTACAACACAAAAAAACATTCTCAAAGATGATAATCACTTCACCCAAATTTAATCCATAAGATTAAGTAGGTGCAAGAGTTGACATCTAAGAATGGATCAAGAACAAGAGCACAAAGATAAGAACACAAGAAGACAAAAAGAAAGATAGGGTAGAAATTCCTAAAATCATGCCACTAGATATGAGTTTAATCTATAGGATTATATAAGTGTGAAAAGTTCATTCTAAGAATGAAAAAACATGAACATTTATACATGGTAAAAGAAGATGAATGAAATTTGAACTAGGAAACAACAATTCAATTTAAAAATTTAAAGGAAGAACATAAAGAATATGAAGAGAGAGAACATATGATTCAATGGAGGAAGTCACACCACTTGAAGATAGTTCAAGATAAATATTGAATTGAGTTGCTACTTGATCTTATGATCTAAGACAAGACCTAACCAAGAAGAGAACTCTCTCTATTTCAATGATACTCTATAAATGTTCTACAAATAAAATTTTCACTCAATATATTCCAAAAGTTGTTTAGAAAGAAAATAAAAGGGTATTTATGGCCAAGAGTGCCACATAAACTAAACCTAGATGAAATTCAAATATTTCTAAAATGAAATGCAAATCTAACCAAGTGACCTTGAGTAGTTGAAAGAAATTTCCAATTCCTTAGAAGGTGAATTTGAATTTCAAATTTAAATAAAATAATTAAAAGGAATGCTCTCGTTGGTCTAAAACTGAGAGCACGCCTCCCAGGTTTGGTCAAGCTTTCCTTCCTCACTTCGTATGTGTTTTGCCCTCTTTTCTACTTTATTTTGACCTAGGATACATGTGTTGGCCAAAATTAAAAGCTCCAAATTAGGTTTGATGGGCTTCATTTTTTTCCTATCATTTTTAATCCTGATTTATTTTTGACTTAACAAGCCAAATTATAATAGTAGCTAATTGCACCTATTTTAACAAAGAAAAATATAAAACTAAATTTTTAATTTTTAAAATTTTCAATCAAAATAATATTCTATTTTATGAACATTTATTTATTTGTAATTATATTTTATTTTATTTTATTCATGTGTTCATCACTCTTCTCCTTTTTGAAGAGAATTCTTCTATAAATTTGGGAAAATAAGAAATATGATAAGTATAACTAGATCAATTTGAAATGTTTCTTTTAGTTTTACTAAGTAAAACAAAATAATTAATAAAAATACCATTTTACAAAAGAAAATATTATTTTGTATTCCTCTTTAAAGTTTTCTCAAAATTCTATGAAGTTTTCCAGCTAAGTAAGAGGAATTTTTCCAAAATTTTATTTTCACAAGTTTCTTTTCAAAATTTTTTATTTTAAACCATTTTATACTCAAAGGTTTTATTATTTTTATAAGACTATTACTTTTGTTATAAAAATCAAGTTTTAATAAGTTCTTATTTTTGAAATTTTCACAAAATCTAAGTTTAATATTTTTATTATATTTCTATCATCTCTAGTAGCTTCTCAAATCTTTGGAAGAGTCCAAGCTAGGAAGGAGAATGCTATAAGGTATTTTGATGTCCATGCTAAGACTTTCAATCTCATATATATATATATATTTGCAAGAAGGAAAATGCCATAAGGTATTTTTATACTCTGGCATTGTCAACCTCGTATATTTTATGTTGTGTTTGCTTTTAAGAGCTATGGACATAAAAGATAATTTATTATTATTTTAGCAATAAGGTTTTATTAATAAATTTTTATTAGATGCAGAAGTTTTCAAAAACAAACATTTTTTTTATCTTTTTCTTCACATTCTCTTATTTGTTTCCTTTCCTTTTCACTTTTATTTTGTTCTTATTCACCTCCTTAAGTCACTATAAGAAAAATTAAAATTAGTCACTAACTTAATTAAAGATTATTTAGAATCTAATAATATAAGTGACTAAAATCTTGGTAGCTAATGTTAGATACCAATTATCTTGACTAAATTGGTCACTAAATTTAATTATTATTTTAACTTTGTAATTATTTAGCAACCAAAATCTAATTTGGTAGTTATTTTGATTATAATTACCAATTATTTTATTTTATAACTAAAATTAATGTTTAAATAACTTTTTTCTTGTAGTGAGTGTTAAAGATTTGAGTAAGATCTGTATTTTATTAGTTAGGTCACGTTTAAAAATTTTCTATCGAATTATCAACGCCTTCCCAAAATCATAATTTTTGTTTCCATGGGAACAACACATAATAAACTTCATCTTCATGTTCACTAGCAGGGAAGGTGATGAGAAATTTTTTTATGACTTTTTTTTTCTTTAACCAATTATTATAATTTGTAAGCTTGGTACAATAAATAATAGATAATTCAAACTTGTATGTTCTCCTATACTAGCTATATTTACACAACTGCCATTATTATTATTATTATTATTATTATTATTATTATTATTATTATTATTATTATTATTATTATTATTATTATTATTGAACATAATTTGTTCTTGATAAGACATGCAATATGAAAAATATTTGTTGGACTTGAAAAATATAGTCAAGTCTCTTAGAAGTTGTTGTTTTAATGATCATGTTTGCAAATATATTATCTAATAACTTTCATTATATATATTTAATATAATTTAAGAGTCTTATACACAAATTAATAATAAAAGTTTTAACAAAAGATTCAGAAGAAAATTTGAATCAATGAAAAACATCAATGTTTCTCATCTTCCACTCTCTTAGGATCTTGTTAGCTTTAGGGAAATGTAAACAAAAATAAATAAATAATATGAGAGAGAAATCCATTCTTATTGATAGTTGTCGAGAGAAAACATATTTAGTTGATGTGCATTAAACCAATTCAGTGAACATTAATAGATCAATAAGATTATTAAATTATTGATTGATTTAATTCACCTTGTTTATATAAAAGAATTAAAATATATTATATATATTTTAATATAATTTGATGAATCTAATTTTAACTTTAATTTTTTATTACAAAAAAATATGAGTATATAAAATAATAAAGTTAAAGATAAAATAATATAATTGTTCAAATTTTAAAACGTAAAATAACTAATACTTAAAATAAAATTTTATTAACAACATAAATTTATAAAAAAAAAATTTAAACGACACCGTTCTACAAATGAAAAGACAGTATATGTTAAAAATTCTAAACCGACCTAACAAGGTTTGCGAGGCTTCAATTAATTTATTCAGATGAAATCAGATCCATTCTGATCTAAATGTCAATCAAAACTTATCTACCCATCGAATCTCTGTGGTAGCAGCCGGCCCAGTTTAGATTTCATGACTTTGAGGACGATCTTGTGGGTAGTGGCTCGGGGAATCATATACATATATTCAACACTAATTAATACTAATCACATCTCTACTTCTAACCATAATTTTGTTTTGTTTTCCATCATAAACTAGGATTTCTAAAGTGGATTTCACATCAGAATCGGTTTATCAGCTCGCCACAATTCAGTAAGTTAACAGTTTTAATTATTAATTATAATTGAATAATTTAATATATAAAATTAATAATTATTTTAATTTATCCCATTAAAGATATTAATTAATTAATTAAAAATTTTAAAAATATTTAAATATATATATAATTTTAAAAATACAAAATTTAAAAGAAATAAAAATTAAAAAAATTGGTGGACGAGACAGGGAGCCCGCTTCTTCCTCTTTAATAGACTAAATAAATATTTTCAATCTATTTTGCTATAACAACTTTAATCACATTATTTTATTTTGTTTAATATGGATTAGAACTCTTTAACTTGTATTGATAACTAACTTTTTAATAGACCAATTTAGTAACACATTAAATTTGAATTTTTTTCTAGTTTTAATTGATAAGTTAATATCTTGTAAAACTAAATTATAAATAACCTTGATTTAAATTATAATTATTGTATTATCATTTTTCAAACTATGAAACATTATGAAATATAAACAGCTTTATGAGTGTTAAATGTTGATAGTGAAATGAGTATATATAGTCACATTATATGTTGAAGAGTGAAAAAGAAAAACACTTCATGATAATTATACACTTATTACTAGTAGAAAAAACACATTCCTATATCATTGCGATTAAAAAAGAACCGCAATTAAAAATAACGCGGTGACATTTTTGAAATTAAGTGCAACCATACCACCGCAGTTGGAGCGATAACCGCGATGGTAAGGCACATGTAGGGAGATACCAACACGGTTATTTAGACAACTGCGCTGGTATCTGTAAAATAATTTAAAAATTATTTTGCAGGAAGATACAAAGGCGTTTGTTTAAACAACCGCCTTTATATCTCCTGTAAAATAATTTAAAAATTATTTTGTAGGGAGATACAAAGGCGGTTGTTTAAACAACCACCTTTGTATAGGAGATACATGGGCGGTTGTTTAAACAACCGTCTTTGTATCCCCTGTTTTAGGGTTTTGCTTACCCTTCGCTTCCATAAATACATCGAAACCAAGCGCCGTACCATGCCGCGCCACTTCTCTCATTGCAACAGAGAGGCTTCTTAATAAACACTCATCTCTGAAACCCTTTTCCTCTCTTCTTCCTTTTCGATCTTCCTTCTTTGTTCGCCACAATGAGAGAGTGCGTCGAACACGGCATTTAGGTCTCATTTCTAAACCCTAATCTCTCCATTTTTTTTACACTCGCTCGCTCAATCGTTATCTATTTCTACTCTTTGCTTTTCCTCTACATCTCAACCGCGTCTTTGTTGTTTGTGTCTATTATTTGTGTTTCTTCTCTATTGCTTCATCGATTTACCGATCTGTACACACTCTATGTTTTCTACCGTCATTTTTTTCGTTTCGTCCGATTGGTTTGCTGGTGTATGTGTACGCTCTATATTTTCTGGACATTTGCTTCTCCTTCCGTATTGTTCGAGAGATTGAAGATTTAAATTTGATAATAACGCCTATTTTATTTTTTTATATTTATCATTACATTTGTCACAAGAAAAAACTTCGTTGGATTTCTGTAACTGTTGAATTTTGGTGGACAGCAGCGAATAGCTGCTGTCATTTTTAAAAAAATTGCACATACCAGCGCGATTTTCTCTACAACCGCACTGGTATGTGCAATATGAGCATTTCTTAACGCGGTTGTTAGAGAACCGTGGTGGTATATTATACTTTCCATCGCGGTTGTATAACCATGATTGTATCTTTAGTACTTTTTATCACGGTTGAATCTATCGTGGTTCCAGAACCACGCTAGTAAGCCTTATATAACCGCGATTAAATGTCTTTTTTCTACTAGTGTATGTATAATTATAAAACATAAAATATTAATTGGAAAAACTGTAAAAGAAATTATTTTTCATGTACGCAGTTAAAATAATTTCACTCCCCAAATGGCCAAATCATGTTGTTGTAATTGCCATACTCAGAAGAATCACAACTGCATAAACAATTAAATTAGTTCAATTTTATAAGTTAATTAGATTTAATTTGAATTAAATAATTAAATCTAACTATGATTAGATTTATTTTCTACTTTTTCCACCCTTGGCTTATTTGAACTAAAATTTCAATTACAAGTAGTTAATTACAGCTATTTTAACAAAAAAATAAAATAAAAGTAAATTTTAAATTTTAAAATTTTCAATCAAAATACTGTTTTACAATTTGTTTATTTTTAACTATCTTTTCTTGTATCTTATTCATGTGTTAATCATTCCCTCTTCTCAAAGAGAAATTTTATACGAATTTGGGAAGACCTATTATAAGAAATAAATATTGTTAGTATACCTAGATTAATTTGAGATGTTTCTTTTATTTTTACTAAATAAGAGAAAACAATTAAGAAAAACACCATGTTTAAAAAAATTCAATAAAGGAAAACTTTTTCCAAACTTTTTTTTTCACAAATTTTATTTTCAAAGTGTTTTTTATTTGAACTTTTTTTCTAATCAAAGGTTTTATTATTTTTTTAGGAGGATTACTTTTGTTATGAAAATCAAGTCTTTATTTAAGTCTTTATTTTCGAAGTTTTTTATTTTGAACTTTTTATAATCAAAGATTTTATTATTTTTATAAGACTATTACTTTTGTTATGAAAATCAAGTTTTAATAAGTACTTGTTTTCGAAATTTTCACAAAAACGAAGTTTAATATTTTTATTATTTCTTTGTCATCTTTAGTAGCTTCTCCAATTCTTGGAGGAGTATAAAGTTGGGAAACATAATGACATATATTATAATGTTCTTTCTAAAAACAATTTATCAAAATTTTTTTTATTAGATGTGGAAGTTCTCAAAAACAAGTTCTTTCTTTTTTCTTTTCCACATCCTCTTCTTTATCTCTTTTTGTTTTCACTTTTATTTTATTTTCATTCACTTCCTCAAGAGTTAAAAATTTGAGTAAGACATTGTTTTCATTAAAGTGAAAAGATATTTTATTGATTAGGTCACATGTGAATTTTTTTTATTAAATTGTCAAGCCTTTTAAAAATGATATTTATGGTTTTCATGCGAACAACACACAATAAATTTTATCTTCACCTTCTTAATAGTAAAGGTGACGAAAACCTTTTGTATCTTTTATTTCTTTTTCTATACTCAATCATTATATTTTGTAAGCTTTGTATAAGAGATAATAAATAATCCAAACTTGTATATTAGTCTTGTACTGGTCACATTTACACTACTATCATTATATATTATTATTGAACATAATTTATTATCAATAAAACATGATGTAGGAAAAATATTTGTTAGATTTGAAAAATAAAGTCAAGTCTATGCGAAATTGTTTTAATCATTACGTTTGAGGATATTGTTTTAACCATTAAGTTTGAGGATATATTATGTATTATAACTTTTATTGCATTGAGGGTCTTATATATAAAACTTATAGTTTTAGTAGCGTACTTACTCGATACAACGTCCACAATTCGGTAGCCGTTAATATTTTATTTGATTCAACGTTTTCAACCATCAATACCACCCTAAACCATTTTCTCTTAGGTCAAGTAAGAATAAATATATAATCTAATCTTAATATTAATTAATAAGAAAATAATTAATAAAAGAAAATCTTATTTTCTATATTCCACCGGTTTAGGATATAGTTAATTTTAGGAAAAAAAAAGAAACAATGTTACCTTATTTATGTTTAGGTAAAAGAGTCCATTCATATTTACAGGCATCAAAGAAAACATGTTTAGTTTATATCATACTGCAAGTATTGTACAAACGAGATTGAGATTGTAGGAATTGACTATATTATTAAATTAGTTCAATCAGTATTAATGAATTATTAAGATTATTAAATTATTAATTGATTTAATTCACCTAATTTATATAAAAGAGTTAAAACATATTATATATTTTAATATAATTTAACACCTAATTTATATAAAAGAGTTAAAACATATTATATATTTTAATATAATTTAACAAATCTCTTTTAAATTTAAATTTTTATAACAATAAACTATGAGTATATAAAATATCAAGTTTAAGACAAAATAACATGTTCAAATTTTAAAACATAAAATAACTAATACTTCAAATAAAATTTTATTAACAACATAAATTTATAAAAAAGAAAATTTAAACAACACCATTAACATCCCATATTTTTCATATAATAGGAACTTTATTGTATATGAATTATATAATATACCTAAATATAAATATTCATACATTCATCATATATTTCAAAATATACTTCTTCATATAAAATTTATTAAAAATATCTTTGTACAATCACAAAATAAAATAAAATAAAATTAAACCTCTCCATCAATTTACTAATGAGTCAAACCAACTTTCAAATATACTATCATCACATATTTAAAAATAAAACAAACGCCACACCAAAAGAATGATAAGCTAGAGAGTTTTTAAAAAAAATATATTTTCATAAATTAAATTTCTATCGTAGCCAAACTACAACAAATTAAGCTTTCATAATTATCTCATATCATACATATACAAACTACTCACATACAAAGACACTGGATCTCTACTTCCAGAAGACTCGTGTATCACTACAAAAAATCATGTATGTGTTGACATTTTTTTTTTGTATACAACGTTGATTATAAACGCCACTTTATACATGTGCGGCGTTTGCAAGAAACGCCATAGATCTGGCCGCCACAAAATATAAAATGGCGTTTTTGTCCGAAACGCCACAGCATGCGCCATATTATGCCTTGTATAAAGCGACATTTTTTTCGATGTAAATAATGTCAATTGAATTGTCGTAATTATTTTTATTGCCAACGAATTGTCGTAATTATTTTTATTGCCAACGACAATAAATTATACCTCTGAATGCCATTATGAACATTTTGATACGACGCTTATTATGGCTATTTTATAATTAATGGTGAATGATAATATGTTAGTTCTAACTGTCATAATTTTAATATTAGATAAAAAAATATGCAGTATTTTATAATTATATATCCAGTTATAATATATCCAATATTTAATAATTTATCAGATTTCATAATCATATATGTTACATACACATCCAATAGAAGAAAACTAAAATAATACAACTTTTGTAATAACAAAAGATCACATTAAAATATTTCATAGTGCAACATAGTATATGTTCTAACAGAGTTCACAAAATATTATGTTCCAAGACACTATTACAACTTACTAAATTGTTCAAACCCACTTCCCTTACGAAATACAAAAAAAAAACAACATATATATTTAATCTGTCTTGCTTCCTCCACTTGATCCTACAATGTGATTTGGGAATGGAGCACCACTTGCAACATCTGATGCCTGAAATATTAACAGTAAAGAAAATTAAATACTGTAGCAGGATGTACATGTTAATACTATAGCAGAATTATTTGAGGCACTTTACCAAACCAGGTGTCATGGCAGCAACATGTTCAGGTACATCTGATCTTGTAACAATGTAGGCAAGCAAGGAATTCTTTTGTTCTTTTAGAGCTGCAAGCTCAGTTTCCATCTTCACTACCTTATCCTCAACTTGTGGTGATGGTTCACTTGAGGAAGCATGATCCATACGGTTAATCTTGTTGTAGTCTTCTTAAAAGCAAGACTAGAATAAGCTCCAAATGACATTTTGAACATGGACACTTAATCACTAGACCATTAGCATGAGCAAATGCAAATTCCAAAAAAATATTCAACCCATTTGCATATTCATTGTTGTATTGGGGACTAAAAATCCACGATTTATCTGTTGGCATGACTACAAAATAAACACCAAGAGGTAAAACTAATTATATACGAAGGAGATTGATAAGCGTTAATTATTAGTGATTTTATGCAATATATTGTGTTGATTTTATTATTAATTCAGTTGATTTTGTTATTAATTTAGTTGATTCTATTATTAATTCAATTAAGTCTTTATTTTATTTCATATTAGTTTGATTTCATGAAGATTTGGTATGATTTCGTTACTTAATTATGTTTAATTACAGATTTGTTTCCGTTCATTATTTATTTTATTATTTAAATCTGTTTTAATTAGAGATTTTGTTTCTATTTATTAGTTATTTTGTATTTAATTCGTTTTAGTTTGTAAAGAACGAATTTTGTTGAGAATTAGGTAAAATCTGAAGAGAGAGAAGACGAAAGCGCTAAAGTTAAGGAAAGTTATAAAAGGAGAGCTAGGTCAACGTGATCATGATCATCCATCATCTAGCACACTCTGGAGACTTGGGAGGCAGTCGTTGCAATCAAGATCCATTCTTTTTCTTTTCTTTTGTGTTTTCATGGATACCATGCGTAGCTAATTCTCTTCTTCTTGGGATGGATGTAATTTCTCAACTTCAAATGCACTCTTAACACTGGTTTGATATCATTAAATTCAATTACCTTTGTTTTACATTTCATTATATCTTGATTTATTTTATAATTCTTATTGTGACTGGAAAGCACTTTTTGGATTCGGAACCGAACGACATTACATGTATAAGTTTAGGGATGGATTATAGTGTAATGGCTGCTTATAGTAACTGATCTTAATGTTGATTAGGTTATTCTAGTGACTAGGGATAGAAGCTAGGTAATTTAATTTATGAATTTCAATGTTAGAGGAATCAGGTTGAAAAGGCTTTTATTTGCACAGATCGGTAATAGGAAAAGATGATATTGAATTAGGTTGAGAGTGTACACGAAGGAGAGTATTACTATTCAATCCCAAGGCCTTTATTATTATTGAATTCGTACTTTTACTATTAATTGCTTTGTTATTACATTTATTAATTCATTCAATCATTATTCATTGTTTAGTCATTCATAATACAATTAATCTTGATTCAATTTAAAATCAAATTTCGTTCCCTGTGGATACGATACTCTTCTTACTTACTATATTACATGAGGACTCAGTACACTTGCTGAAAATCCGTTAACAAGTTTTTGGCGTCGTTGTCGGGGAACAATTTTTGTTTTTAAATTGTGAAACATAGCTTATTGAGTATTATGAATAATTTTCTTTATTTTTATTTATTTATTTATTTATTTTTTCTTTTGTTCTTATAAATTATTTTGTGCTAATCCTTGCTTGAGTTGTTTTTGATTTATGATATTGAGAGGACAGGTTCCAGAAAATCAATTAGAATTTGACTTAGAGATTGAAAGAGCAGCTAGGAAGAATCGAAGTAGGAAGAGAAGAGAACAACAAAGTCAAACAAGAGAAGAATCCTTTACGACCTTTGACAGAGGTACTCAAGTGATACAAGAAGAGGTCAGTATGGCTGAGGTGAGGATCCCTCTACCCCGAAGGACTCTTGGAGACTACGCTTTGCAGCAAGGCCTTAGACACTTTTCCAGCATAGCAGTACCGGCCACCACTAAAGTATTTGAGATGAAGCCAACTTTCCTGAATTTGATTAGCAGTCATCAATTTACTGGGATGGATAATGAAGATCCATACGCACATCTGTCTACTTTCTATGAGTTGATAGGAACTATGGGTGTTAAAGAAGCTGTTACTGAGACTGTTTATATGCGATTGTTTCCATTCTCTTTGGTGGGAAGAGCAAAAGAATGACTTAAATCTCATCCAAATAAGAGTTTAAGAAGTTGGAATGATGTAGAGGAAAAATTTCTACATAAATTCTTTCCACTCTCTCGCTACATCAAGGCAAAATCTGACATCTCCACCTTTAGACAAGGGACAGATGAAGCATTTGTGATGCTTGGGAACGCTTCAAAGTGATGCTCAGAAGATGCCCAACGATGGATAATCAAGGAAGGCAAGGTGGGTTCTCTGGTAATTATCAAAATAATAATATGTCTCAACGATGGATGGGCAATCAGAATCAGGGCTTTAGATCATCTAATGGGCAACCTTATTTTCAATAGCAACAACAAATTCCTTCAATTCAAGACAAGGCCACCAAGTTGGAGGAGACTTTGGAGAATCCTTAAATAGTTGACAGTTCCACTGAGTAATGTATCAAGTTGATGTTGCCTGATTTTTGTTTGTGTTATTTTACTTCACAAATGAAAACTTGGAGATGATTAAGGCGTTTTTGTATTTAGATATTTAAACCCAGAGCCAAAAAGCCAACCAGGTACAGTTTATAACCAAATTTTTTTTATAACCCTTTAAGCTGAAATTTTCTTTGTTGCACCCTAACCTTCAATTGATATATGATTTTCCACCCTTGTAGCATGCTTGAGGAAGGAGAACATAGGTGCAATTTTCATAATGGGAAGGGTTGATTTAGCTTTGAGATGCTGGTTATGTAAAGAAATGGGTTAGATAATTCACTCTTTTGTTCTAGTAAAAAAAAAATATATTGAAATAAATAAGAAAAAAGAAAAATAAACAAAAGAGTGAGTTACAAAAAAAAAAGAGAAAAATGATGGATGGAAGAAATCAAGAGATGGTAGATTAATTTTTTTCAAGAGAAATTTTGTCTCAATTATAGTATGTTCTCCTTGTCTGAAGTGTGCATTTTGTTATCTGAAAAACCAATGTTCTTGATAGCCTAGCCTCATTACAACATTTAGAAGACCTTAAGATCCATGTTGATTGTGTGTTTGTGATTTGACTAAAAATGAAAGGCAACTTTGATTTGTTCAGAGTCAGTGGAAGTTGAGAGAGACACTACCCTGTGAGATAAGAGAGAAATTCCTCAATCAAATTATCATGTCTTTGTTTGAGTTGTTTCTCTTGTAGATTAATTGTATCTTTGTCCTGCTTTAATTTGACTTGGAATATCTGATCTCTCTTATATTGAATTCTTTTTTTTTTGAAAATGAATGTTGTCTGATGATTGAACCAGTGATGATACCAACTTTAAAGAAACATATTCTTTAATGTTGAACACTTCATTGTGTTCATGGTTAACTATAAACATAGCTAACCAAAACCTACAATAACTAAGTTGTTATGCAAGAATATGAACAATAAACAGAGTACTAGTTACTCTTTTTTTAATATTTTTTTCAAGTACTCGCATATTTTTTTTGCCCTACTGTCTTCAACGTCAATGAATACCTAGTATCACAGAAAGAAAAAGTTAGTGATTCCTTAAGGGATGTATGTAAAATTATCATTTATGTTGTTTGCACTCAACATTCTAGGCTCAGTATTGTGAAGAAATTAACAAATAAAGTTATATAAAAAAAGAGTGCACCATCGAACCACCAATAAACAGAGCAACAATGAAGTTTTACCATATAAACAAGATACACTACACTAAATTCTAAATACTCATGATATTGGTCTCCACATCAAGGGTACCCACTCTCAGTCCTTTAAGTTCCCTCAATCCATCTCAAAGAAATGAAAAACTTATATTAGAATAGAAAGTTCAAAAGAAAATGGTTTCCGAGTTTAATATTATAATTCATGAAATAGACAAGACTCCACATGGAGTCATCTGAAATTGTGACATTTACTAGCTAAAAGTTTAGTGTTCTTGTGATCATTTTCTAGCTTTCCAATATTGTCCTGTAAGGTAACAAGTGTTGTAGCACAAAGGATGCCAACCTGTCTCATGCCACCTCCTAAGGTTTTCTGGAGTCGTCTAGCCTGAAAAAAAATATAGATAAACAAGACTTGAACATCAGTTGTTCACTAAGAACCAACCTGCAATTTTAATTTGCCTCTAAAATTATAAAACTACCTTTGCAATAAAATTCTCATAACCAACAATAACAGATCCAACTGGAGCACCTATACCTTTAGATAGGCAAACCTGATTCTTATGTTCAAAGAATAAAGTCAGTTTGCTTTACTATTTATTCAATAGGGTATTGTAGACGAACAAGTTTCATATGAAACAGGCCATAAAATCAGTCCTCTGAAACTTTACTCAATAAAGATAAAAGCAAAACTTCAAAAGGCCAAGAAAATATACTGAGTTGTAGGCAAATAGGAAAAAGAACAGAAAATATACGAAAACTGAATCAGCTGCTTGGACAAGCCTATCCACTGGAACACCAAGTGCCTGAAAAGCCAAACTTTTTTGTTATAATGTGTATGTTAGCAGGAAGGAAAAACAAAAAGCGAATAGGAACAAAAAGCTTTTTTTATTGCAAAGGTAGTTTTATAATTTTAGAGGCAAATTAAAATTGCAGGTTGGTTCTTAGTGAATAACTGATGTTCAAGTCTTTGTTTATCTATATTTTTTTCAGGCTAGACGACTCCGGAAAACCTTAGGACGTGGAATGAGACAAGTTGGCATCCTTTGTGCTGCAACACTTGTTGCCTTGTAGGACAATATTGGAAAGCTAGAAAATGATCACAAGAACACTAGACTTTTAGCTGGTAAATGTCAGAATTTTAGATGACTCCATGTGGAGTCCTGTCTGTTTCATGAATTATAATCTTAAACTCGGAAACCATTTTCTTTTGAACTTTCTATTCTAATATAAGTTTTTCATTTCTTTGAGATGGATTGAGGGAACTTAAAGGACTGAGAGTGGATATCCTTGATGTGGAGACCAATATCGTGAGAATTTAGAATTTAGTGTAGTGTATCTTATTTATATGGTGAAACTTCATTGTTGCTTCGTTTATTTGTGGTTCGGTGGTGCACTCTTTTTTTTATATAACTTTATTTCTTAATTTCTTCGCAATACTGAGCCTAGAATGCTGAGTGCAAAGAACACAAATGATAATTTTACATACATCCCTTAAGGAACCACTAACTTTTTCTTTCTGTGATACTAGGTATTCATTGATGTTGAAGACGGTAGGGCTGAAAAAATATGCGAGTACTTGGAAAAAATATTAAAAAAAGAGTAACTAATACTCTGTTTATTGTTCACATTCTTGCACAACAACTTAGTTATTGTAGGTTTTGGTTAACTATGTTTATAGTTAACCATAAACACAATGAAGTGTACAACATTAAAGAATATGTTTCTTTAAAGTTGGGATCATCACCTTCGTATATAATTGGTGTTTGTTTTGTAGTCATGCCAATAGATGAATCGTGGATTTCTAGTCCCCAATACAACAATGAATATGCAAATGGGTTCAATATTTTTTTGGAATTTGCATTTGCTCATGCCAATGGTCGAGTGATTAAGTGTCCATGTTCAAATTGTCATTTGGAGCTTGTTCTAGTCTTGCTTTTAAGAAGACTACAATAAAATTAACTGGTACGGATCATGCTTCCTCAAGTGCACCTTCACCACAAGTTGATGATAAGGTAGTGAAGATGGAAACTGAGCTTGCAGCTCTGAAAGAACAAAAGAATTCCTTGCTTGCCTACATTGCTACAAGATCGGATGTACCTGAACATGTTGTTGCCATGACACCTAGTTTGGTAAAGTGCCTCAAATAATTCTGCTATAGTATTAACATGTACATCCTACTGTAGTATTTAATTTTCTTTGTTGTTAATATTTCAGGCATCAGATGTTGCAAGTGGTGTTCCATTCCCAAATCACATTGTAGGATCAAGTGGAGGCAGCAAGACAGATTAAATATATATGTTTGTCTTTTGTATTTCGTAAGGGAAGTATGTTTGAACAATTTAGTAAGTTGTAATAGTGTCTTGGAACATAATATTTTGTGAACTCTGTTAGAACATATACTATGTTGCACTATGAAATATTTTAATGTGATTTTTTGTTATTACAAAAGTTGTGTTAATTTAGTTTTCTTCTATTGGATGTGTATGTAACATATATGATTATGAAATCTGATAAATTATTAAATAGTGGATATATTGTAACTAGATATATAATTATAAAATACTGCATATTTTTTTATCTAATATTAAAATTATGACAGTTATAACTAACGTATTATCATTCACCATTAATTATAATATGGCCATAATAAGCGTCGTATTAAAACGTTCATAATGGCATTCAGAGGTATAATTTATTGTCGTTAGCAATAAAAATAATTACTACAATTCAATTGACATTATTTACATCGAAAAAAATGTCGGTTTATACAAGGCATAATATGGCGTATGTTGCGGTGTTTCGGACAAAAGCGCCATTTTATATTTTGTGGCGGCCAGATCTATGGCATTTATCGCAAACGCCGCACATGTATAAAGTGGCTTTTATAATCAACGTTGTATACAAAAAAAAATGTCAACACATACACGATTTTTTGTAGTGATATATCATTCATCTATTCCGATCAATTCATATTTCAAACCTTAGATACGGTCTGTTCTGATCAGTTTCTATTTCAAACATCAGATACAGTTCCCATATGCACAGGGTTCATTCGTATGTCCTATTTCAATAAGCACATATTTCAAACCTCGGACATGATCATATGAACCTTCTTCAACTCTTCACTAACTGGTAATCTTCATCTATATGAATCCAATGTACAAGTAAAGTCAGGATACCTCTTCATATAGATTGAATCCCCAAATAATGTACATCCTAATATCTCAATACGAGATAATATGTCTCAACCACCACTCCATATCATTCACAAACATTGATACTATATCGTATCATACATAAACATTCATCCAATTTAATTCAAATTCATCAAATTCACACTTAATAAAATAAATAATTATAATATCTATTAAAAATATTCAAACTAACTCCCTTAGTTAACATTAAAAAAACATACAATTAACTTTTCTTACCCAAATTTAAAACACAAGTAATTACAATATCTATAAAAACATACAACTAGCTTCCATTACCTCTATAGAGTATAGATACTCAAAGGAGTTTCAAAAATTTAAAATCACGGGCAACCTGACTTTGTTCAAAAATCTGATCGAACACTCTTGTTCTACTCAACGCTAGGAATAAGGCTAACCTCTGATCGTCAGTTTGATAAGGAAGAAAGATGGAGTTTTAAAGGGAAGATAAAGAAAAAAGAAAGAACAATTTTTGAGAGAGTTGGTAGTTTTTATAAAAGTAAAATAGAACATCTTCTTAGATAGAGTTAGTGGTTGTTATTATAAAAATAAAAACTGAATAACTAATTTTTATTTACATAAAAAACTTTTTTGTTAGAAAATATTTATGTATTATCTTATATATTTATAAAGTTAAATTCTAACTTAGTTTTTATTCTGAAATTATTTTCTAGAGCGTTATCTGTTAACACTCGATTTTTTCCGGTTAAATTAATAATAAAAATATAAGAAAATTTTGATGATTTGGTTATGTGAGTTATGTTATGTTCAAAATTATTCAAAATTGTTCAAGATTGATCAAGAGGTAAAAGATGAGTGAAATAATAGATAATGAGATATTCTAAAATATCTCTCTCCTTAAAAAAAAAGAAAAAGAATATTAAAAGAATTAGAAACAATACAAATTAAAAAAATTCCCTCAACTCTCCATAACTTCCCACTCAATCTTAACTACTCACAAAAAAAAAAATAAAGATAATAATTAAAAAAAAGGATAATTAGTCAATCTTAAAAATACTTTGAACCACCCGTATTCTCCATTTCACAATAATAAAAAAAAAATAAGATGCTACCGTTCTCAAACTGTTTCACCTCACGTTCATCTACACTTCGTCTTTAATAATAAAAAAAAGAAAAAAAAACAAAGAGTCAAACTTTCAAAACTGCTTTGAACTACTTTTAGAATAAAAATAAATAAAATAATAAAAAAAGAGGATAACTGCTCTTACGTTAAAAAGATCTACTGGTCACTTTGAGAGATACGAAAAGAAGGAGGAGGATACAGAGACAAAAAGAAGGAAAGAGAGAAAAAATTGAGTAGGAGAAAAGAGAAGATTGATCCTCCTATCTTACTGTCAGTTTAAAACTGAGAAGCAAGGAGCATCTAGAAAGGAGGCTATCATTCTTGAAGAATCAGTACAGATATGATTTGTAAATTTTGAATTTTTATATGGATCTCAAAGATTAAAAATTGTAAGTCATGTATTCTTGTCTTCTTGTGATGTTTTTTTTTTCTACATCATCTCATGGTTTCATTTTGTAAATAAATATAAGAATATAAAGATAAAGAAATAAAAATGTTTTTTGTTCTCTTCATGGCATCTCTTAAAAATCCATCATCACCACAAGCTCTCTGGCTTCTACCATGAAGATACAGCAGCCCCAACCACAAGCTCACCTTCCACTCCAAACCTAGCCACCAAATGCTTCCGCCATCTTCAACCGATGCAATGCACCTCCCTGCACCTCCACTGCCTCGTTGGAAACCATCTTCCTCACCTTCCTCTCCACCAATCCATTAAGGCTAGGGTCACCACAACAATACTCTCCTACCACTGTTGCCGCATGCAACTCCCCCCATCACGTTGTCAAACGTTCCACCAAAACCTCCACCGCGCCTCGCCTGCACCTCGCCACACCTCCCTGCACCTCGCCACTAAATCGCAGCATCATCGAACGCCGTTGCCGCATCTCAATAGCCTCCTACGATAACTTCCACAACCTTCGCGATGGTGACACAAACCGCCGTTGCGCCTCTGACCTAAGACGCCTTGCCTGCAGCAGCAATACCAAACCCTCCAGCACCATCACTGCCACCTAGCGCCGCTCCTTTATTTAGGTTTAGGTTTAGGTTAGTCCTCAATGTGCTGAGGAAAAGAGATAAGGGTGGGAAATTAGGGTTTTGAGTTTTCTTTGGGCCTTAGTGTTTTCTTAAGCGCAGAAATGTTTTACACCCCTTAGTTTGTTATACAACACCCCAAGTTAGAAATGGAGTTTTTTCTGGACTCGAGGTTGGGCCCATTTTGGTTGTTTGCAACCCTAATCTTTATAATTACACTCCCACTTTTGTATTTTCACATCTTTGCCCTGATCTAGCATTAAAAAAATAGGCTTTACCCATTAACCTCTTAACACTTTTATTTTGATTTATACACTACTACCATTTTTTTCATATATATAATAATTCACCTTATTTTCTTTTTTTAGCTTAAATTTTATTTTCTTTTGATTTTATTTTATTCATCTTTAAAAAATATATTAATTATTAATAAATAAATAAATTCCTAAATGATCGTCCGCGTCATGGAATTTAATTTAAAATATTTTATTTATTTTAATTTCTTTTAAATAAATAAATATAAATTTTATTGAATTCCTAAATGGTCGTTTGCATCATGGAATTTAATTTGAAAGATCTTAATTGTTTTTTTTTAATTTTTATTGAATTCCTAAATTGTCATCCGCGTCATGGGATTTAATTTAAAGATCTTAATTGTTTTTTTGAATTTTTATTGAATTTCTAAATTATCGTCCGCGTAATGAGATTTAATTTAAAATATTTTTAATTTCTTTTAATGTTGTTGTTTTGTTCTTCACCATCAACTGGGGTTGACAAAGTAAGACTAGATCGATCTACTAGTTCGTCAAATATTTGGTAAATTAGACTGATAAAATCAACTTTAGCCTGCTTTATTTAATCCACTAAACTGGCAGGCACAAAATGATAATTTGTCTTTTTCTTTAAATTAAAAGTAAAAAAAATCAAATTTTTTTATTATATTATTTAAAAATGCAGATATATAATAATATTTTAATATAATTATTAATAGTTACAAATTAAGTTCTAATTATTAATTATAATTAAATAATTTAATATGTAAAAATAATAACTATTTAAATTTATAAAAATATTAATTAATAAATTTAGAACTTAAAAAATATTTATATGATTAAGTTTGATTTTAATATATATATATATATATATATATATATATATATAACAATTTAAAAAAAATAAAAAAAAAACAAAAATTAAAAAATTGGTGGATCGATATATCAGTTTATCGATCGCCTTTTGATAAAAGGAATTAAGATTTTTCATCTGTTTTACTATAATGAATGACTTCATTTTGTCTGATTTTTTGGCAGGTCGACAGCAAGTCAGGCTAAAATATGTAATAGAACAAAGGTGTAAGAATAAATTAATTTTACTTATTTCTGTTCAAATATACTGCATCAAAATTAGGTCAATCAATATTAGAATTCTTAACTTATATTGACAACTAACAATCTGATAGAGCAATTTAGTAATACATTAAATTTGAATATTTTTTAGATTAACGTCTTTAACAGTGAATATTTTTTCAAGTTTTAATTGATTAGTTAATGTATTTCGAAACTTAAGTATAAATAATCTTGATTTAAATTATAATTATTGTATTTTCATTTTTCAAACTAATACAATACAAGAATTGTAATTCTTTAAATTATAATATTTTAAATATATAATATAGCATTATAAATTATGAAATATAAAAAGCTTTATGAGTGTTAAATGTTGATAGTCAAATGAGTATATATGTTCACATTATATGTTGAGAGACTGAAAGAAAAAGAAAAAAAAAAGGAAACACTTCATGGTAATGCACACTAAGAAAGAGTATAATACACTTATGTATAATTATAAAACATAAAACAATAATTGGTGCAACTCTAAAAGAAATTATTTTTCTTGTGCACACTTAAAATAATTTCACTCCACAAATGGCTAACTCATATTATAGTAATTGCCATACTCGTAAGAATCACAATTACAGTAAACTTAAATTAGTTCAAATTTATAAGGTAATTAGATTTAATTTGATTTAAATAATTAAATGTAACTATAATTACATTTATTTTCTACTTTTCCACCCTTGATTTATTTGTACTAAATTTTCAATTACAAGGAGTTAATTGCACCTATTTTAACAAAGAAAGAAAATAAAAGTAAATTCTTAATTTTTAAAATTTTCAATCAAAATACTGTTTTACAATTTATTTATTTGTAACTATCTTTTAATCTATCTTATTCCTGTGTTCATCATTCCCCCTTTCTCAAAGAGAAATTGTGTGCGAATTTGGAAAGATCAATATAAAACAAATATTGTTAGTATACTAGATTAATTGGATATGTTTCTTTTTATTTCTACTAATTAATAAGATAAAACAATAAAGAAAAAAATCATGTTTAAAAAAAATTGTTTATTTTGTATTCCTTTTAAAGTTTTCTCAAAATTCTATAAAGTGAAATTTTTCCAAACTTTTATTTTCACAAATTTTATTATCAAAGTTTTTTATTTTGAACATTTTATAATCAAAAGTTTTACTATTTTTGTAAGACTATTATGTTGTTATGAAAATCAAGTTTTAATAAGTCTTTATTTTTGAAATTTTCAGAAAAACTAAGTTTAATATTTTTATTATTTTTTTCATTATCTCTAGTAGCTTCTCCAATCCTTACAGGAATCCAAAGTTGAGAAGGGAAATGCCATGATGTATTTTTGATATCCTTGTCATGACTCTAGACTTCTTATATTCTTCTCTATGATTGTTTTTATTTTGGACCTATAAACATAAAAGATAATTTATATAAACCACATATTATTACTTTTGCAAAAAGGTTTTATTAATAATTTTTTATTAAATATGAAAGTTTTCAAAAAGAAGTTTTTTTATATGTTTTTTTACATTCTTTTTTGTAACTCCTTCTGTTTTTACTTTTATTTTGTCCTCATTCACTTCTTTAAGAGTTAAAGGTTTGAATAAGACCTTGTTCTCATTGAAGTGAAAAGATATTTTATTGGTTAGGCCACATGTAAAATTTTAGGAATTTATATCAAACTGTAAAGGATTTATATCAAATTGTGAAGACGTTCCAAAAGTAATATATGTGGTTTATATAGGAACAACGCACAATAATTTCATCTTCATGTTCACTATAGTGATGGTGATGAGAATTTTTTTTTGACTTCTATTTCTTTTTCTTTACTCAATTATTATAATTTTTAAGGTTTGATATGAAAGATAATAAATAATCTTAAGTTGTATAGTACTCTTGACCACATTTACATAACTATCCTTAAATATTATCATTGAACGTAATTTGTTGTTGATAAGATATACGATATAAAAAAATATATTTGAAAATATATTGTGTTATAACTTTAATTACATGTGTTTTTAGATCTTATACACAAGATAATCATAAAAGTTTTAACTTTAGTATATTGCCTAATCTTAATATTAATCAACAAAAAAAATTGGATCAATAAAGGAAAATGGTGTTTCCTGTATTCAATTCTCTTAGTATCTTGTTATAATTTTAAAAAAGAAAAGGAAAAACAATTTAATAATGTTACACTTATATTTAGGAAGAAGGGTCCATTATGGAGAAAAACGTGTTTAGTTGTGTCATTACAAGTGTTATACACAAGAGATTATAAGAACCCACTCCATCATTAAACTAATTCAACCAGAATTAATTGATCAATAAAATTATTAAATTACTAATTAATTTAATTCACCTCATTTATATAAAAGGCTTAAAATATATTATATATTTTAATATAATTTGAAGAATCTAATTTAAATTTTATTACAATAAAATATGAGTATATAAATATCAAATAAAGTTTAAGACAAAATAACATAATTATATAAACTTTTAAAAAGAAATTTAAACAACACCGTTTTATAAATGAAAAAGTTATATGTTAAAAATTCTGAACCGACATAACAAGTTTCCGAGGTTTCAATTAACTTATTCAGATGAAATCAGATCCATTCTGATCTAAGTGTCAATCAAAACTTATCTACCCATTGAATCTCTGTGGTAGCAGCCGGTCCAGTTGAGATTTTATAACTTTGAGGACGTGGTAGTTAGCTGCTTAGGGGAGTCAAATACACATTTAACTCTAATTAATACTAACCATTGTTTCAAATTGTTGTCCATAATCACATTTCTTGTTCTAACCATGATGTTGTTGTTTGGTTTTCCACCATCAATTAGGGTTGGCAAAGTGAGATTTTGAACTTCGTACGGATCTACCAGTTTCTCAAAGTTTGGTTAGTTGGCTTCCTTTGGCTTCTCTTATCTAATCTATCAAATTGGCGGGTCAAAGATGGAACAGGACGAACTAGCTCGTTTTCTTTTTTCTAAATTTAAAAATTAAAATCGAGCTGCACTGGCCAAAATATGTAATAAAATAGAAGAGTTATAATAAATTAGTTTCACTTGTTTCTGTCGGAATATAATCCCTAAAATTAGGTCAATCTTATTGATTTTGTTTTGTTTAATATGAATTAGAACTTTTAACTTGCACTGACAAACCAATCTAGTAACATATTAAATTTGAGATTTTGTTTTAAATTAATGTCTTTAATAGTGTGATTATTTTCTTCTAGTGTTAATTGATTAGTTAATGTAATGTGAAACTGAATTATAATTAATGTTGATTTAAATTATAATTATTGTATTTTCAGTTTTCAAACGAACACAATACAAAAATTGTAACTCTTTAGGTTATAAATTTTAAATATATAATATAACATTATAAATATGAAATATAAACAGCTTTATGAGTGTTAAATGTTGATAGTCAAATGAGTATTTATAGTTACATTATATGTTGAGAGAGTGAAAAAAATAATAATAAACACTTCATGGTAACCCGCACTAAGAAAGAGTATAAGACACTTATGTATGATTATAGAACATAAAATATTAATTGGAGCAACTTTAAAAGAAATTACTTTTCATGTGCACACTTAAAATAATTTCACTCCACAAATGGCTAACTCGTTGTTGTAATTGCCATACTCTTAAGAATCACAACTACAGTAAACAATTAAATTAGTTCAAATTTATAAGTTAATTAGATTTAATTTGAATTAAATAATTAAATCTAACTATAGTTGGTTTAAATATTGGATTTGAGATAATTCTGATATTTTTTATTATTAATTTCATATTAGGTTTTATGATATAGTTATATAAATATCTTTATACAGTTAGATGATAATAAGTTCACCGTGATATACAAAGATGGTTTATCTCTTTTAGTGAAAGAATTTTATTTAAATAAAAATTTATGTATATTTGTGTACATTTGTAGGATTGATACCGTTTGAATTTTAAATTCGTAAATTTAAACACATTTAAATAAATAAAAAGTGATTGGTTTACATTTTATTAATGTAATTTAGAACAATATACACTATGTTGAACTACTTAATTTGTCTAAAAATTCCAGCTGCTGTTTTTGCTGAGAAAATTTCAAACTTTTTAGTAGTAGGAAAAGTGAAATTAAAGAAGGTACTGGAATATTCAGCAACATTATCCCTTGCTTGAAAATCTGACAAAGTGGTCAGAAACAATATTGATGAACATGAATGCATAATAAATAAAGATATTCTGTCCGATGCAACTTTCAAATGGGGCACCCACAGCACAGAAGACGAATCCACTTTGGGGTAACCCTTAGTCAAAAAGGCTCTGCTGACATTCCCTTGTTATCCAAGTCAACCTGTCCTTCGCATGCAAATTGAAGAAACTTTATGACAAATTTGATGCCTTACGAATACGATAAAGCCCCGTTGCCATAACATTGACCTTATCTCCACTTCAGCCGAAAGTGACCTTCGTTTAGCCACACGCAATTTTACTCATCTCAAACAACCTCACACCTTATAAATTGTTTTATGGATATGAAGTTAAGTGATACATAGATATTATAAGACAGCATTAAAGTCATTCACAGTTTATCAAATTCATTAAGGTTATTGTATTCCTTGTTATCAAATAATTTTGGATGTGAGAAAATATATCAGAGATTTCACATCAACTATCAACTAAGTGGAGCGCAAATCTCTATTTAAAAACTATCAATTGTGAGATGGAGTTAGAAAAAGTCCTACATATATTCCTTGCACTAATATTTGATCTTCTTTTTTAATATTATTGCATGTTTACAACGATTCTTCTTGTCTAATTCCTCTTCATCTTAATTATCAATTGTCACTAACTTCTGATGATTTTAAATATTGATAAAAGACACACACAAATCTTTGTTAGAACTTAGTATAAGGGGAAACCAAAATAACAGTTTATTACTGCTAAGAAGAACCTAAAATCTTAGACATTAGTTCATATAAAATAGTTTATATATATATATATATATATATATATATATATATATATATATATTATGTTTATGAAAAGTTGGATCAAAAGATTATTAGTCGTGTCCCGTAGAACAGATTATGCACGAGGGAAGGTGAATGAATATATGAACAATTATTTTCTGCGTTATCCGTTGTCATTAGTTTTGGGTAATTTTCTATCTTCAATAACTCTTTTAGCAAAAGGAGTTCAAAAGCATCAGTAAAATATTTCTTTATATTTAACGATTACTTTGGTGTTGAGTAAAATTAATTCTAGGTATTGAATTTATACTTATTTCTACATTTGCACTTAAGTGATTCACAAAACAAGAATGTTTTTTTTTTTTTTTTTTTTTTTTTTTTTTTTTGTGTGTGTTTGTAAACTTCTATTATTTAAAAAAAAATTAAAACTGAAAAGTATATTTCTAACTCAAATGATAAGTAAAGTATATAATTCTATACAAATTAAAGATGTCAGTTAAGTTTAATGTTCTTAATTTCCATAAAGTGATGAAATATATTTTATAAATTACTTTTCTACAATAGTTATTGAGAATGATGACCGGGTTTAAATATAAGGTATAATGACAGTATTAATTAAGATTGAGATAGTTAGAATTTGTTATACTAGCATGTGTTTTCCTTATATATGAGTAATATTATTTTTTTTTATATGTAATAATGAATTTTATCTATGTTGGCTAAAAGGGTTATCCCTACTAACAGGGAATAATATTATGTACCAATATGTTACCCTTTGAGATTAGTTAGTTAAACTTTGAGATTTTGTAATTACTACTACAATGTCCATTCGTCGAGATACTTAAATGTTCTTTTACATCAACGTTTTACTCTTCTGAAACTGGTGTTAATATAAAAAAAGACATCATTATATTATCATATATTAGCAATAGAAATAACATGTAGAATATTGAGGAAGATGTAAACAAAACAAAAATAGTCATGAATCAACAATATTGGTATAATTGTCTATCAATGTAAATGTGGATTACCATAAGTGGTTAAGAAGGTTTGAATTGCTTTGACACTAGTTTCGTTTGATAAACTAATTTCTACGGATATTTGAATAGTTACACCTAGGTAGAACTATACGTAATTTAAGCTTGTGGATTAATATTTTAGGTGGGTACTTGGTAATCTCAATCCAAAGTGTCAAAAATGGGTAATTTGGTTAAACTTGACTTAATATATCTATATATATATAAGATAAAATATATAAGGTATCAATTTAGTACAACTTCAATGGATTACGAATTTTTAGGTTTTGTTAGGTATGATGTCCAAATGATTTATATTTTGATCCATTTTAAAAATATAAAAAAATTAAATATATATATATATATATTAATTTTAATTTTTCAAAAATATAATTATTATTTTAACAAACAGACCGATCTATTAGTTTACTATCCGTTCAAATATTAGATCCATATGGGTTGTAAGTCAAATGGGTTGGACCAAAATTGTCTGATTCAATTTATGTCACATTATTTTGTTCCTCCAATTCATCTTACAAATTTTTTTATTTAGTCCATCAGAGCACCCTATTTAAACATTTTTATCAACATGTCATTGTTCCCTATCCACAAGTATAGGGTAATAATATTAATTTCATTCTATATGCTTAAATAACTTTTAGGTTTACGCTGTATGATCAATTTTTTTTTCATAACCGATAAAATTTTCATTCAAATTGAGTATCTAATAAATCAACCATTTTGGTTTATGACTTTTTTCCCTAGCTTTTAATGTTTATGTGTTGTCTAACTTGTCTCATGTTTCACACAATCATCAGTGTGAATAATGATCAATGTTATTTTTATTTATTTTTAGTCATGCTCTTTGTTTTTATTTCTTCACACTCTTCTTCTTTTTGTTTATGAGAAATCTCATCCGTACATATATTAATTGTTCTAGTTTGTTTGCCCTTTTTTATGAAGTCCAAGGGGGAGAAATTTATGTTGTGTATTTGCCGATTATTGTTGTATTTGCTAGTTCTATATTTGTTCTATATTTTTTCTTTTGGATAGTTCTTTGTATATTTGTACTTGCTTGTTTTTCTTGTATTTGTTTTTGTCTGTGTCGGTACAGGTTACAAGTTCTTACAAATTCACACATATCATAAATTGGATTATTTTCATTAAACAGGGGGAGTTTGTTGGAGTTACTACTAATGTATTTGATGAATCCAATTTATAGAGCCTTACTAAGAATTGTTTGAAGACTTGGTGGTATTAGTGTGTGTGTGTGCGTGTGTACCTGCGTGTACGTGTGCGTGTTTGAAACTTATCCTAATGATAAGACAATTTTAACTAATTAAAAGAGACTTGAATCCATTGAAATATTTGTTACTGAAGTTCATTATAGCTACAGTGAATATTTCAATAGATTATATTATCGAATTTATCTATTAAAATCACTTAAAAACCTTGAGTGGTTCTAGAGGACTGTTGTAATATGTTAAAACAAGCTTTTAACATATTAAAATAGTTTTATGCTTATAAGTAAATATGATTAGTCATTTTAACAAGTTAAAAGTATGAATTAATTCATTCTTTTCACTAGTAAGTGAACAAATTAAATTGTAGTTTTAATCCATTAAGGTTGGCTGAACAAATTCTATAAAATTCTCTCATTTTCATCTCATTTAACAAGAATTTTGAAAAACTAAGTTTCATATCTTTCCAAATCTGAGAGAGTTTGTACTGAGCAAAGACATTTTCTTGGAGCTTTCTTTGGTGTTTTTGATATTAATCCTCTTGGCTAAGTGTGTTCACCTCAAAAAATTTTCTTTCTCTTGTAGTTGTCGTGGATCAGCTGATGTTGTTTCAACTATAATTTTTCATTTCTTGTAAAGTTGTTGTTTTGGATAATTTCCTAAATAAACTTAGTAACAACATGTTACTAGTGTAGTGTCCTACTCTTGTACGATCCAAGAATGGTGTTCTTCGTGTTTTCCTGTACAATTTTTTCTTTATAATATTTTTTATTTAATGGAAGCTTTACTAGTGTAGTTAGGTAACCAGATATAGCTCTTGTATAACAGTGAACCAGTATAAAATCTTTTCTGAGGATTTTAATCTATTTTTTAGTTCTTGTTCTAAATTTTAACACATTAAAAAGAGCTTAACCAAATTCTAAAATTGATTCCTTCATTAAATATTCATTCTAAAAGTTCTTTTTTAATTCTTGCTGAGAACAATTGCAAAATAGAGAGCAATCAACAAATAGAGTAACCTAATTTTTCAACACTTGACATCCATACTTTTGTGTTTTTTCATTATTTTACTTTGAATTTCGATGTGGTTTTTCACCATATTTTATCAACATATTAAGGTGATCTCACAAAAAATTTCACATCAATATAATACGTATACTGTTTGCAATAAATTTTCAAAACCAATCCAGTTTAGAAAACAACTTTAGAAAATTGATAGCTATAGGATTCCAACGGATTTGAACATAATATCAAGACATAATGGAAACCTAACTTTGAGGAACTTGGTAATATCTAATAACAAGCTTAAGAAATAAAAAATATAAAAGAAAAAGCACACAAAGCTTACCATAAGTTCATATTACGCAAGACATTTCAACAAACACATAGTAGACATAGTATAAGCATTTTATCAAACTCCTTGTGAAAAAATTTCTAAACATAGAGTTTATAACATATTTTGAAGCACATGACATAGAACATGACAAGAACATATTATAAAGTTTAAAAATACCAAAAAAAAAAATTATATCTCTGATTAAAATTGAATAAACTCAAGAAAACAACAAACATAAAACACAACAACACATGCAACAAAATTCCTATGTATGTTGTCGTTCTTGGATGGTTTATGGAAGAACAATGGTTTTGAACCGATTAAAATAAAAAAAAATATTTAAATGGTGGAAAAGACTTCAAGACATGTAAATAAATCATGAACAACACAAAAATGGAATAAAAATTGGAAGAAGCACTTATCTCTTGAAGATCAAAGCTCTAGATAGCAAATGATGCAATTCTAGCTCCATTGCGTGCATCACTTTACTTCTTCCTTGGATATTTGATGTTTTGGACGTGGAACAAATTGGATGCTGTGGAAGATTGAAGAGTTCTTGATGTTTGGACATGCAAAAATGGAAGACGAAGTGAATTCGGTGTGAGGTTAGGCTGCCACACTTAGGAGAAGGCTAGAATAGAGTCTTGAAAATGAAGACTACTCTAAAGAGAGCTTTAGAACAAAAAGAGACAATTTTGGCAGCACTTCAATTCTTATTCATTCAAGCTCCATTTTCAACTACATAACCTTCCTATTTCCAGACTAAAAAAGTGACTTGATTTGCAAGTTTATAAAAAACTCTCCAATAGAAGCTTGACAAGTGACAAGCCATGAGTAGAAGGACCCTCTCCATTGGGGAGAGTGCCATGTGTTCAAGGTGACTTGTAGCCAAAGCTTCATATCCTCTCCAATTATATGAGGACAAGTGGCAAAAGAAGCTTGGAAGGAAAACTTCCATTCGGAACCTACTTTCCTCACATGTGGTGCCTTCATAAACTTGTTTGGCACTTTCTTGAAATCTTGTGAGCCTAAAAAAGTGGACGTCCTATTTAAATTTGATACAAAGCCAAAAACCTATCCTACTTTGCGCAAAATACAAGGCCCAAAATAAATTCTACACTACTTTATACAATTTTTACAAGTGGAGGTCTTGTAATCTTGAAGCTCCAAAGTCTCTAGAGTGATCTTTTCTAATTTTGAAATTGGGCTCGAATGTTTGTTTGGATGTCCAAACTCCTTATAAGCTCTTTATCAAGGCTCTAGCTCAATGAACTCTTTATTTTTGTTTGCAATAAGGTTTTCAGATGACTTTTCTTCTTTGGAAAGTATTTTATTGAAAATCTCCCTTCTTTAGTCACATTGTACAAATTGTATAGAGTAGTGTGGGATTTGTTTGGGCCTTGTATTTTGGGCCAAAGTAGCATAGGAATTTAAATTTTGAGCCTTATAGTTTAGTAAAAAGTAGACTAGTTTGTCTTGAAACTTGGATATAAAAGGCCTAAACCTAAGAGAGATAAAGAGGGAGCTTGCTAGGGCTTGTGTGGCACCTACATAGGGCTTGTGTGGTGCCTAACAAGGGCTTAGGTGGTGCCTATGTGGAATCTTAGGTGGTGCCTACTATGCATGTTTTCCATGCAACTTGCCTCATGTCATTCTATGTATGGAGAGGATTCTCCCCAATCCTAGCTTGACACATGTCAACTCCTCATTTGAGTTGCTTGGATGTCCCATGCACTATATATAGGGACCTTATGCACATCAATTTTCAACTTGAATGAATAAGAATTGAAGTGTTGCCAAATTTGCATCTTCTTGTTCTCCTTAAAAAAGTATTCATTTCAAGACTTTCCTCTTTTCTCTTCTTACAAGTGTTGGCATAACCTCACTCTCATTTCACTTTCCCTTCCATTTCTACAAATCTAATAAATCAAACCAGAACATCTTCAATTGCATACAATCATGTCACATGAATTTCAACTCCAATCCATGGAAGAAGATGCTCAAAAGATGTAATTGAAGCTAGGATTGTATCACAAGTCTTTCCCAAAGAGTTTTCAAAAATGACTTAAGAACTTAACTTCCCCATCAGACATTATAGTCTTGGGTAAACCATGAAGCCTGACAACTTCTTTAAAGAAGCATCTTGAGATATGGCTAGCATAATCTAGTTTGTGGCATGGTATGAATGAGACATTGTACTAAAATGGTTCACTACCACAAAAGATAAAATAAAAGCCCTATACTTTCGTTGATCATATACTTTCAGGTGTGGCAAGCTATACATATTGAGCAAAACCATTGAACATATACTTTCCTGTGTGGCATATAAAATTTATTTTTCAAGAAAGTAAGAGTAAGAGTTTTATCAACTCCAAAATGGCCCACGAGACCTCCCTTATGACTTTCTTTTACAATGCCTGGGGTACACAAAGTTTTCAATTTTATAAATATACCCATTAGAAATGTAGAACCCATTAATAGGCTTCTCGATAACATATTCTATTTAAGAAAACTTTTGCATTAGGGTTTGCATCTTCGGCTAGAGGCCATAAAAAGTCAGACTTGGAGGTAGCTTAGGATTTTTGAGTTTAATCAACCCTCTTTCATTGTTCTTATTGGTTGTTTGGTCTTTTCATGACTATGAGGAGCTAAACCCATTATTGTTGAGGTTAGATGTAATCAGACAGAACTCTCATGTAATCAATATTGGTTTTATTATGTCTTATCATAAATATTTTTCCTTCAATATATCAGTAATTTAATTCTATACATAGTGTCTGTTGCGTTGATTTATAACTTGATTATTAATTCTTGGGGTATTGGGAAATATTATTTGCAATCTGGATCTGAATTAATTTACTGAATGAAATCTTGTATCTAGGAATAGAGCAAGATTTGTTTGTTATCTTAAGAGCCTTGTGACAAAACCAGGATTCATTGATATAATTGATCAAAGAATTGACAGTTAATAGATAATCTTAGACTCATATGAGAAATTTGGTTGAGTATTATTGTGGGTTGATATTGATAATTGATTGAAAAGAAGAAAATTATTTTCATACATGAGAGTGAGGTTTAGTGAAATCTAACCTTGACAATTTCATTATTTTCATCTTAAGTCTAAATTTATTATAATCATTTAAATTATTGTGTATTGCACAAATCATTTAGGAAAGGACGATATTTTTACTTACTACATTTGTGATTGGTGCACTGGAAATTTGCAATGATGGCAAGTGCACTAGTTACAATGTAGCAAGTAACAAAATTATCGTTCTCTTCCAATGGATGTAACACAAAACCATTAATACGATTATAATAAATTTAGATTCAAGAAATTACTCATAATTTAAATTTTGTGCAAACAAATAAAATTAAAACAAATAAATATTTTTAGGGTTTTTCTATCAATACTTAGCACACATAAAAAAAGTTAAAAGATGAAATAGAATGAAATTGCCATGGTTAAATTTCACCAAACATCAGTCTCATGTATAAAAACTTTTCTTCTTTTCTATCAATAGTCATTGTGAATCCATAAAATTACTCAAACCTGATTCCTCAGTAGATGAGCCTGGAGATTATCTATTAACCATCAATATATTGATCAATTATATACATAAATCTTACATTCACAAAATGACAACAAATGAATCACGCTTTATTCCTAGACACAAGCTTTCATATGGTAAATTAATTCAGTTCTAGATTCAAAAGATACTTCTCAATACTCTTAAGAATTAATGGTCGAGTTATGGACTCACTGAACAAGCATAAGTATAAAATTAATATACTGATGTATTGAAAGAAAAACATTTATGATAAGACATAAGATAAGCCCAAATATGATTATGTGAGAATTTCAACTAACTAAATCAAACCTAACAAAAATCGATGTAGCTCCTCATAGTCATGAGAACACCAAATAACCAATAAGCATAACAAAATAGGATAGATTAAACCTAGAAACCCCTAAGCTTCCTCCAAGTTTAACTTTTTATTATCTCTAGCTGAAGATGTCAAATCCTAATGTGAAAGGTTTCTTGAATAGAATCTTTTTTTCGGCACTCGTGATCCAATAAAGTGCCGCTAGATGCAATTGGATTCTATTGCAATTTTAGCACTTTTGGCCCATTTTTAGCAAAGTGGTACCCGACCCACGTTTTGTGCGTCTGACCCAACTTTCAACATCATCATTCCAATTTTGACCTTATGTGCTCCTCGGGGACTACATCTTGCTCTTCTTGACCCGAATACTCCATGATTATTGCTTTGACAAAACTAATGAGATTTAGAGTAATATTTTATGAAAAACTCAAGTAACAACTTATTTATAAAAGAACAAATTATTTATAAAAACATGAGATTTTGTAGGTTCAAAGCTTCAAAAGATTTGATTTCATTATGAAAATAAGCTCAAAAGCATCATATAATTTAACTCTATCATGCATTTGCCATCATTGCAAAAAATAGGCTAACAACAGTAAAAAACTTCACAAATTCTAACACTCCTCCTTGAGATGTTTCTTCCATACTAAAAATGATACAAATTTTTAACTTATGGTCAAGGTTTTTTTTTTTTTTCTGTGTTTGAAAGAAAGGCATAACAAACAGTAAAAATTTTTAACTTTTTTAATGAAGGTTTTCTACCAAATCAAGCTTAAAAAGATTTTTTTTCCAAGATATTGGTTGACAACATGTTTTGCAGAGAAATAGAGGTGTTTACTACTCAGCCGAGAAGATCTTTAAAAGATCCTTTTTGAACAACAAGTATCTACCCATCTCCATGATTGTTCTGTTCTTTATTTCACTCAATCCACTTTTTTAGGAGTTTAGGAAACAATCAACTCGTATACAAAACTTTTCTAACTCTTTTGTTTTATATTCAGTTCCATTATCAAATTGTAGGTTCTTTATTTCACAGACTATCTCCCTCTTAACCATTACTTTAAACATCTGAAATATTGTGAAGACTTAAATTTTTACGTCAAAAAAATAGACCCAACATATCCTTGTAAAATCATAAATGAATAGTAGGAAGTATCTACCACAATTCAAGAAGGGCATGTTCATAGGTCTACAAATATATGTATGAATGAGCTACATTTTTCTTTTTCTCTCCAAGTTGTTGCGAGCAGAAAACACCATGTGCTTTGTTTTCCATATTAACATACATTAGTGTTTTTAGCAATTTTGGGCATATTTCTAGCAATTTTACACGAGTCCATTTGTTTCAGTATGGAATAATTCAAGTGACCAAGTCTCTTGAGTCATAAATGTGGATTGTCTATCTTACCTACAAAGGGTTGCTCATCTTTTTTCTTCCATTTAGCTAAAAAATCTGTTATCCTTCATCTGGATGGTGATTAGGTCACTTCCAAATGGATAAAATATTTTTCATTTTATTTTTTTTCAAAAACTAAATAATGATTTTTATCTGTCAACTGACCCACACTAAACAAACTTTGGCTTACTTTAGGTACAAAGAAAAACATCTAAATATATTTTGTACTTGAGAAAGTTTCAATAGACATAACTCCTTTGACTTCTATTGTTGTGTGTTTTCCATTGTCTATAGTGACTTTACACATGTATGTCTTGTCTAACTATTTCAAGATGCTAGCATTATGAGTCATGTGGTTTATGCATCCATTTTCTATTAGCCAAGATTCTTTACTCTTACTTGTTGAGTAGCAAATCGCAGTAAAATGTTATTCCTTTTTCTAGTGGTATTTTTGAACAATGTAATAGATAATGCCCAAGTTGGTTATAAACTATAAACCTAACATATAGTTTGAACTAACAAAATTTCTTAATATGATTTTTCATTTCTAAAAGTAGGAAGGTCGAAAATTTTTCCAAATGCTCCAATTTCTTGTCATTTTTATCACCAACAAGTTTTTTCTATTATTAAATTTTACCTTTGGTTAGTACTACTAGGACATCTTTTATACTATTTCATTTTGTGAAATCATCAGTACTTAGTAGCTTGTAGAGCATTTACTAGTTTTGACACTATTATCATGGAGAAATCTTTGTTCTCTTTTAGAGAGGAGATTTTTTATTCAACCCTTTCAGGAAGACAAACTAAGATTTTATCCACTACATGTTGATCACTCAGTTCTTTACCAAGCAACCCTACATGTGACAACCTTTAAAAGATAGTCAATGAACTCTTGACACTTTCGCTATCCTTCATTATGAGTTTTCAAACTCTTTTCCGATATTTAAAATCTTCATTGTCTCAATTCTTTCACTCCTTTGAAACTCTTCATATGTATTTACTTTTTCTCACGATTTTCAAAGTAACAATATATGATGACAAATGTTTATGAGTTTTTCTAATTAGGTTTTCAAGTAATGGAGTTTGAATATTACCATCTTCTATTGTATCTCAAGTAATTCCTCTTCTTTGTACTCAACAACAACAAATGAAAGCTTAAAAACAAATAGAGGTGAAGGTAAAGGATTAGTCGAGACCATTTTTGTTTTAGAGAATTTTTGTATTTACTTTTTCTCACACCGTCTCTCAACAAATATTTAAGTCTTTGAAGTTGAAGGATCAAATCTATTTTATAGGTGGAAGGCATAAATCTCTTTCTCATGGCTTTTTCTAAATCATCCCAAGAATTAATTGAATGATGTTTACTATCAATAATATCATGTTGATATTTGTTCCACCAAGATAAAGCATAACCCTCAAATTCTAAGACTATAAGCTTTACAATTTTTTTCTCTAGAAAACCACAAGTAAAAACAATTTGACTCACTTTTCTCTCCCACTTTTTATACTCATTTGGATTGGAATCACCATTAAATGTAGGAAATGTTACATTATGCTTGTAGATTTTATCCTCATTTCTAGCTCTATGTGATATCTTCTCCCTTCTCCCACGGCTCTGAATATAAAAAGCCTCCACGTTACTTTCCATTTTTGACGAAGAACTTGAAGAATGTCTACTTCTCCTATGCCTCTTTTCCTTCAACAATTGCTCCTATCGTTCAAAGTTTTGTCTAATTTCTTCATTGGTCATTAGATGACCATCCATATTAATGCTTCCCTCTTCCTTAAGAATTATAGACATGATGGAAAACTATTTAGAACAACCTACACAAAATTCAAAGATAAACAAAACAAACCTGACAAGAAATGAGTGATTAGTTTCAAAATTTTATTGCAAATTTTCCTTAAACGTTTTCACTCTCAAATTTTTTTCTAGCACTCAAAAAATATTAAGATAATGTCTGGTAATCTCAGGCTCACTGCATTCACAAGAGAAAAGTCCCAATGAATTCTCAAAGTTGCTTGAGGTTCATATTAAGAAATACTATTTCTCAAGTGAATGATGTAATGAATCTAAAGGAACTAATGCTTGGAAATTCAATTAAATTCAAGACAATAAAAAGTAAGAAAAAGCTTGAAAAAGACTCAAAGAAGGCTGAGTTATTGTGCTATTTTTCCACCTATTGGATTCATGTAAAATCTTGAGATGAAAGGCACCTAAGAATCACAAAATTCTAGAAAAGAAACCCCACACAAATGATGGAAAAAATTTGGCAATCTCTAAGGATATCTCTATGAAATGGATTAAAAAATGTAGGGTCAACTACACATGAACAACAATTTATCAAACACTTGCTGTGATAAATTTTGTACAATTTTTCTTTTGATTCTTTAGCTCTTTTCTTTACTTTTTGAGGACCAATATGGCTCATTAATTCACAACAACCCCATTTAAAACAATTTTGGTAAAATGAATTCCACAAGACAACCATTGATCGCAATCGTTTCACGAGCAAATTAAAAGAATTCTAGTGTTGACCATCTAACGCAATGCTAGACAATCTAACACTAAAGAGATGATAGTATAGAATAAGGGAAAGTCAACCCCAAGTCGTCTCCCAACGAATAGTAAATCCAGTCAATCAATGTTCAAAACTTATTTTGCAGTAAAGAAAGTTAGTGATAACGATAAATTAAAGAGTGGGGTTGAGGATTGTTGTGCAGGAAATTAAAATAGACGATTTAAAGAAAATAAAGAACATAGGTTGACTCTCAAGTTCTTTCACAACAACTTGTTCCTTGGTTTTCTTAAGATTATTATCTTTCAATTCTCCTCATAGAGTTGAACTCAATCAAACAAGCATCAATCAAATTCAATTTAATCTTATCAGCAAAATAAACGCCTAATGATATAGTCAATATCTCACCTTGTTTCCAAGCGTATATTCAATGAGATGTATATATTTTATCTATTGACTAAGAGTAGAAGAAATTTATTAAGACTAAGTGAATCAACCGAGAACTCTAATTAAGGAAAAACAATTGAATTCTCAACAATTGAACTCTAATTAAGACCAACAACATAACACAACCATTACAAAAAATGCAGAGAACAAAACTTTATTAAACAAAAACCTCAGAATTCATTCTGAAATCACAAGATAATCAATCAAAAGGAGTTTAGCCTTCCATGACGAAAGCACAATAATTACAAAATAAAATAAAGCTAGAGTTTATGTTATGCAGCGGTGTGTTCATCATGCCTTCTCCAACCTCTATTTGTAATATTATTTTCTTCACAAAATTAACTCAAAATTAATTCTCAAATATTATCCTTGCAATTATTAGATTTTTCCTTATGTGCGAAAGAATAATTTTATAAATATCTTCTTTCTGGTAGGGCTGTTGCTTTTTGTTCTTCCAATTTCTTTCAGATATTTTGTTTTCAAATTTTATTCCAAATACCAACTCATGATAATTGAATCTGTTGCAAAAGATATTGCAAGATAGTTGATGGAGATTTTCTCTAAATCAAGTAAGAGCTATAGAGGATCATCTTTGAAGAAAATTTGAAGAATATCTTTGCAAACGATTTGATTAGATTTGGAGTTTGTAGAATCTGTACAAATAATTACAAACAAAAAAAGTAAGAGAATATGCTTAAAATCCAAGTTTAACCAATAATCTCAATTAAGGTTCAAGTAACCCTGATTAGGTAAATCTTATTTTAAAAACATACTCATGAAATACCCCCACACTTATCCTTTTTCACTCCTGGGCAAAACACCAGTGATCAACAAAATGGAGAATAAACGCAAAGAAGATTTATAGTAGATCAACAATAGACTTAAGAAATGTACAAGAGTTAGCAAAATTCAACTTTCAAGAAATCAAGGAATCAAGAAAAGTGTGAATTGAAAACTTTGTATCTCATTAAAAAAGAAGGTAATTTTAAATTAAATGGATGAACCAAGAATGATAAATCTTCTCAAAATAACTTCCCATTCTCAACTGCTTTAGGTTTGTATATGCACTCGACACTCATGGCAGCAAACACTACCATAGGCTTAGGAAAACTCTAATATCCACAACAGTTGAATAACGTGCACATAAAGATCAAGAGAACTTTGTAAGGGTTGTAATGGGTTCAAGGTAAAGGTACGTAAAATGAGAGAAAAAAACAGGGTTTAAAACCATGGTAAAACAAAAGAGTAATAGGGAATAAATCTATATGTTGACAACATCTTCAATTACAATCAACTCCTCTTTTTTTATTTTAAGACTTCATCTTTTTCTCTTTTTCATTCAATAGTTGACTATTATGTGTATTAGACAATCTACACTTATTTCTCTTTCTTTTCGTTGTCTTATCTTTTGTTTTTCTAGCCATTCAAATAAGGAGATAAATTGATGAATTACACCCCACACTTATTCAAGAACCTGATGATTCCAAAACTCCTTTATCTTCTAAGGTAGGGACAAAAGTGGTTTTTTTTGTTTTTTGTTTTTAAGGCTTGTAATGAGGGGTTAAAATCAAGAAAAGGCTACAGGCTCAAAGGGGTTAACAAGTGGTTTATCATAAGGGTAGGCTAATATGGCTAAGTGATCGTTGTCGTTTCATGAGCAAATTAAAAGAGTTCCAATGTTGATCGCCTAACATAGTACTACACCGTCTAACACCAAATAGATGATAGTATAGATAAGGGAAAGTTAACCCCAACTCATCTCCCAAAGAATCCAATAGTAAATTCAGTAAATCAATGTTCACAACTTATCTGTAGCAAGGAAAGTTAGTAATAACAATAAAGGAAATACGGGGTTTTTGAGGATTGTTGTGTAGAAAAAAAAATTAGATTATTTAGAAATAACAAAGAGAATAGGTTGACTCTCAAATTCTTTCACAACAAATTCTTCCTTGGTTTTCCTAAGATTATTATCCTTCAATTTCCTCCACGTAGTTGAACTCAATCAAACAAGCATCAATCAACTTCAACATAATCTTATTAGCAAAATAAGCGTCTACTAATATATTCAATATCTCACCTCATCTCCAAGAGTATACTCAATGAGATGTATATCTTTTACCTCTTGAGTAAGCGTACAAGAAATTGATTAAGACTAAGGGAATTAACCAAGAACTCTAATTAAAGGAAAACAATTGAATTCTCAACAAGCGTTTAAAAACAAATACTTTTCCAAAACATAGAATTCAAAAGGAGCAATAATATAGAACAAATGTTATAGAGAATGTAAAGAACAAAACTTCATCAAACAAAAACCTTAGAATTTATCATGAAATCACAAGAAAACCAACCTAAAGGAGTTTAGCCTTCCATGATGAAGGCACAAGAATTACAAAAGAAAATAAAACTTGAGTTTATGCTATTCAGCAGTGTCCTTCATACCTTCTCCAACCTCTATTTATAATCTCCTTTTCTTCCAGAAATTAAGTTAGATTTAATTCTCAGATATTGTCCTTGCAATTATCTTATGTTTCTTCATGTGCAATTCTCAGATTATTTTTGTAAATATCTTTTTTCTAGTAAATCTGTAGATTTTTCATTTCCCAATTTGATGGAGATTTGCTCTAAATCAAGTAAGAATTGTAGAGGATCATTTTTATAGAAAATCTGAATAATATCTTGGCAAAAGATTTGATTAGATTTGGAGTCCATAGAATATTTGCAAATAATTATAAACAAGAAAAGTAAGAGAATATGCTTAAAATTCAAGCTTAACCAATAATCTCAATTAACGTCCAATTAATGTTGATTGAGTAAATCTTATTTAAAATAATGAATTTATTCTTATTTGTAGTCTAAGAAAGTCAAGGTTAAATACTCTAAGTGTGAATAAAAATATACTCATTGCTAAGTGGCTTAATTAAGCAAAGAGTGCCTCAATTATATCAATTTATGCATGAAAACATAGTTACAAAATAGAGAATCAAGTTAAGTTCTAAAGTATAAGCAAACATAAATGAAAACACACTAGAAAGAGCATTAGACAAATATTTAGACGGTCTATCAAAAAGTATCAAAATCTCACCAAGGTTAAAATATTCAACCTAGTTATTTTTAAAACCAACTTATTTGGCAATTTATAGAGAATTTAAACAACACTAATCAAAATCAAAATTTTCAAGAATTATGAAAATGGCAATCACTAGTCACTCCTATATATCTATGGAAAATAAGCAAAAAATCTTTTATTATGCAATCCAAAAGTTATTTAAGAAATCAAAATAAGAAAAGTAAAATAATTCCTAAACTATAAATCTCCTCCCCCACACTTAAATCATACATTGTCCTCAATGTAAAAGCAATCAAATAAACATGTAAGATAAGTGGAAAATGAAGAACTCCCTCGTCATGCTTGGCGGACAAGAAAAATTGTATGTAATTCTCTCAACCATCTCCTCTGTAGTAAAAACCAAGGTCCCTCACATAAAGTGGTGGTAATATAATATCACATGGATGGTTTAAACAAGGCATACTAAACCTTAGTGTAGACAATGAATTATAGAGAAAAACTGTGGTTAAGAATTTATGTGCAACAAGGTGTACTATGTAGGGGTCAGGTGGGCGAATGTAGTGAGGATGGAGAAGGTTCCACGGATAGATGGTTAGGTATGAATAGTACTTTTGGGTCAGTGGCTTGTATGGTGTAGACGATCTAATGTGGTTATTTGGTAAGGCAACGTCTAAGGATAAAAAAGGGTGTGTTGTCTAGTTAGTAATGATGAAATTTGAACATTTAAAGTTATGCTTAAGTGGAGGTGAAGTTGGTGTAGATTGAGTAGGATGGTGGTGGAAGGGTTCACTATAAGGTATTACTATGATCTAAGTGTGATAGGTAATGGAATGGGTATTACCTCGAGAGGGGGTGGTGATTGGGCAGGAGGACATCTACGAAAGCTTGGAGATGTAAAAAAGTACCATCTTTCGACAAGCTATCATTATCTATATGAACAACTAACAACTTTTGCTCCTTCTGCATTGAATTTTGCTACACATTAGAAACTAAGGTAGTGTTATCAAGAATTACTATGATCAAATTTGTACATTCTAGTTCAAGTAATTTTGCTGATATATCCATATCAGACCCTGTATCACAATCTGCACAATCAGTGGTTAGAAACTTATTCATATCAACACATGTGTTACATACAGATGAATCACAACATAAATCACAAGTGTAGTAAGTGCTAGAATTAATTAAAGTAGGGATTAAGATTGGTTCCAACTCCTTCGGTTGTAATTGGACAAATGACATTGGTTCAAAAATTTAAGCAACTTGCAAATCAACTAGGTTAACTTTAAGAATAGTTGCTATGGTTGCATTGTTTTAGTCTTGGTTCATTAGTCAAGCTGGGTGTAGTATTACGAGTGTTTATGTCACAAGTTATACATTTTTCTATCTCTACACATATTTGGCAATAACGAACCAGTACATGAGTCACAAATAAAAGTATTATCAACACTAGATAGTTAAGAAAAATCAAAATATTCAAATAAATCATCATTTTCAAAACCAGTAAGTGTGTCAAGAGTTGGTGCAATCTCCTTAAGTGGAAAAGGATCTGTACCAAGAAGAGGGTCTATGTTTGGGAGAGGGTTTGTACTTGTGAGTGAAAAGGAAACTAGAGATGTGGAAGAATTAATGTCATCACACATATTGGAATCATAAGTACAACATGTATCAAATTCTGAAAATTTTGTTAAACCAAGATCTAAACAAGGATCCTGAAGTGAATTTAACTCTTGCTTAACAAAAATTTCAGTCATAGTGTAGTCTTTCATGGCTTCAGAAGTTTTCTTTCATTGTAAGACAAACACTTCTAATCTCACAATACAAACCTTCATACTTATTTGAGAATTTATTGTATATTCACACAATTACCTCATAAGTTCTTCTCAGGATGGTTGACTTTTCCTAGAGTCATTATAATAAGGTTCCTAAAAGGATACCTCATAAGGATGTGGAGGTTGTTGAAAATAAGGGTCATAAGGCTGATATGGTTCAGAATGTTGCAGTGACTATGGAAAACAGGTATCAAAAGGTTGTAGTGGTTGTTGAAAACATGACTTATAATGTGGTGGTTGTCGAAAATATGGTTCATAATGTAAAATCAATTTAGGTCAAGTTCAAGAGGGCTGGTGAATTGAACTTTCAAAAAATTTTCGCAAACAATGAAAATAATAAGATTGGATGAAAGTTCTTTATTAAAGTCTATTGAAAAATGATATTTAGAGATGCATAGTAAGGATTCAATATGTTCCTGATTAAAATCAATAAATTGAAACAACACACAGAACTAAAAAAAAAGAAAAAACAAGAGACAACAATTAACTGTAATCACTGATACAAGTCACTGAATGCAGTACACAAATTCACAACAATTTAGAAAGAATCAATAAGAAGTAATAACACTTTACTGAAATTAATAAATAGAGAAAGAATAAGAACATAAGTGAAAACAATTAGTTGATTATAAATTGTGATAAGGAATTACACAGAACTACCAGATAAACAATATTTGCAGTAAATTTCAGATCAATCACACAATACAAGTTATTCAGATATATTGACAAGTCAAGAAACAACAATTTATCCAAGAAATCTAGTTTCTAGAAATCAAATCAATTGATCAGTAATAGCAAAAAAATAGTAAGCACTCAATTATAATTCAGAACAGATCCAATCAGTTAAACAGGTGAAATAACAAGTCTAACAATCTCAAGAATAACACCAGCAAGAAGAACAATCAATTATGTGCAATAACAGTTAATTGAACGGACGATAACAGAAACAATAAGTGTTCAAGAAGAGGGAAAGAAAGATCAAGAACACAAAAGTTTATATTGGTTCTCCCTTCCTCAAGGGCTACGTCCAGTCCTTTGCCAACCAGCAAAGAGTTCCACTAAAAAAGATCACCAAGATCAGGTTTACATAGTACACAACACTTACAACCTGCAAGCAACCACTGCTCCCAGCAACAAACAACCTACTACACCCTATAGTAGCTGTCTAACCAATGCAGAACCCACTACACTAAACCAGTTACAATTACAAATCCTATGTAATATGTAACAATACACTCACGGTACAAAGATGATCAATAACAGAAAATAATAAGTACTCTCAAATAGGATCAAGAATAAATTCGATCAATTATGCAGATAAAACAATAATTCTAGTGAACTCAGAATAACACCAATAAAGTGAACAATCAATAATGCGCGAAGAACAATTAATTGAACGAGTGAAAATAGAAAAGATATGTGTTCAAGAAGAGGGAAAGAAAGATCAAGAACACAAGATTTTATACTGGTTCACCCTTCCTCAAGGGCTATGTCCAGTCCTTTGCCAACCAGCAAAGAGTTCCACTAAAAAAGATCACTAAGATCAGTTTTACACATATTACAACACTTGCAACCCTCAAGCAACCACTGCTCCCAACAACAAATAGCCTACTGCACCTTACAACAATTGTCTAACCAATGCAGAACCTACTGTACTAAACCTATCACAATTACAACCCCTATGTAATATGTAACAACACACTCATAATACAAGAAAGATCAATCAAAGAAATGATTACAACAGTGAATCTACTCAACAAATTACAAATTGTTTGAAGAACAGAGTAGAAACACTTAGCTCTGGATTAAGATCACAGTTTCACGAATTCACATCCAAAGCAATGCTCCAAGATTAGTTTTCTTGATGAAAATTGTTTGGTAAAAGAGCTCAAGGGTGTTCGTGCTTTTTCTCTCTTGAAAATTTCACAAGTATTTGCTCAAATGACTTCTATCTTTTGAAAACACGTGCTTGACCCTTATATAAGAAAACTTGTCATAAGTCCTGTTAAAATTTCAGTCGATTGTATCAGTCGGTCAATCGATTGAATTTCTCTGTGACTTAGAATAAAATTCATCAAGTTCAGATCCTGAAAGCAATTTACTAAAATCCTTTATAAAATGGTTTTTCAAAATATGAATTAACCTTAGTTAAAACCTTTTATTAATTTGATCAAGCAAAATTAATTTTTGGAGCTTACTTTGAATCATGAAACATGCAACATATGATTTTAACCAAGAATCAAACCCACATACACACATAGCCTAAGTGTAGGAACAAAACTCCGACAAGCTTTATGAAGCTTCAAGCAATCCACATAGCTGGCTATGATCCAATGTAGACTCCATTTTTGTGCAGATTTCATCAAATCATATAGCAGCTCTAGGTGCTAACAAAGTGTTTTTGACTAAGAGTTTATGAGTTTTTGGGTATATAGATACGGTTTACCACATTTTGTCTAAAACGGGTTCGTTTTGCTGAGTTTTCAAACATACAGTTTCGACTCTCGGTTACTCAAGTGATACGGATGCGACATTCAGAGTACGAGAGGGTACAATTTCGGCTCTCGGTTACTCAAGTGATACGAAAATGGATTCAAAGTTAGTGGACATACTATTTTGGCTCTTGACCATGCAAGGCATACAGATGCGATTCACTCATTCAATGCAGTTTATGTATGAGATACGTCCATAGAGACCAATGCGGCCTGAGAGGTTAACGTGGCCTGAGTGGTCAACATGACCAATACGACCACATGTATATGCCATCATACTTAGACACGGTCATGACAATGCGGCCACTCACAAATATGATGCTTAGTCATATGACAAATACAGATGTAGCCATATGGAGATTCGGGTTTGCATCGACTCTTGATCAAGCGGCCAATGCAGATACGGGTATGAGTCTCGACGCTTAGACATACGGTGATGCAGAAACGACCACTCAGAGATACGACGCTTGGTCATGTGGTCATGAAGAAGCGACCACTCAGAGATATGATGCTTGGTCATGCGGTGATGTAGATATGACCACTCAGAGATATGACTTGCGACCACTCGAAGATAAGGCTATGCAGAGATACAACTGTGCTGACGCGGCACTTTGTCATTGGTTCTAAGGCGTTTTACGTGGGTTTGTCCGTTAAACACGAGCATGCATATTCTTAACCACTATGACGAGCTTCATAACTCAAAACCTAGATTTTAAACAAATACATTTTATTTTTTCGAAAAACTCTTTTACGAAGTTATATACTTAATGTTTTTGTAATTTACTTGGTGGAAAATCTTATTTTTTTGTGAAAAATCAATTGATTGATTTTGGTTGTTGAATCGATTGAAGTGAGTCAGTTTATTCTGTTTTACAATTGCTTTCCCTATAAAACAGTGTCACCAACTTTACGAAAAATACAACTTAAGAGAGAGTGAATACACAGTGGTATTAAAATTTTCTAATAGAGCTTAAGGCGCAAAACACAGTGTTAAAGTGATTTTTCACATAATTCTCTTCAAGAAAGAACAAGATTGAAGATCTTAAAGCTCTCCATCGGTGAAGAACGTGTTACTCTATTTTTTGGATAAGTTTTCTAAACTGATTTTTTTTCTATGTTTGAACTATGTTGTGCAGAATTGCTTTCAACTTTCATTCTTTCTTATTTTTGTGATTGTGTAGACTACAAATTGTATAGGGTTTACTCTTTGTAGTGGTGTAGTAGGGTTCTGCACTGTGTTTGTATTCTCCATGGGGTTTAGAGGTATTGTTTTTCTAGGGTTTCAGAGGGTTACTTGCGAGGAGCTAGTGTATTGTATTGTGTTGCTTGAATGTTTGGTTCTTGAATGAATTTCTTTACTTGGGGGCAAAGAGACTGGATGTAGCTGTTAAGAAAGAGTGAACCAGTATAAATCTTGGTGTTCTTAGTTTCTCTTTCCCTTATCTTGTTTGGCACGTGTTACTATTACGTGATACTGTTTCTACATGCGTTTTGCAATTGTTTGATTTTACATTGCAATTTTTTTTCTATGCGAGCATTCAAGATTCATGTAATTGATTAGGTTAATAAAGAACTTTCATTCTTCATGCTAATACTTTCCAAAAGTTTGCGAAATTTTTTTAAAGTTCAATTCACCCCCCTTTTGAACTTGGCCTAAATCGTTTTCCATTGGTATCCAAAGCTAGGGCTTGTATTTTACTCAAGTTCTTGATCCATGGTTGTGAAAAAATTACCTTTCACTGAGGGAGCCTCGATAAATAGACCACCCATGTTTAGTGGTGTGAATTTTCAATTTTTGAAAGTAAGGATGATAATCTTTATTGAATCAATTGATCATGGCATCTGAAAATCTTTTGATGAGCTTATTGAAGATGAGAATAAGAAAATGCAGTATGATTGCGTTGCCAAGAACATGATAATATCCACTTTGAATCTAGATGAGTCTTTTAGGGTATCATAATGCAACTCGACAAAAGAAATGTGCGATATTCTTGAGGTACTCATGAAGGTACCAGTGATGTTAAGAGGGCACAGAAGCATGTCTTGATTCAAGAATACGACTTGTTTCGAATGCAGCCAGGAGAAACCATTGTTGACGTTCAGAGTCTCACAGGTTCTTGATGATAATGAGGAGAATCTCACAGGATTCTATATTTGATGAACTCAAGCAATTGGACAAAAGCAAAGCCAAGCTTGGAAGTTGAAGAAGAAGACTTAGTCATTGTCTTAGTGGGTGTGAGTGAGTGTGATTCAAGGTGAAGGTAAACCTATGCACAATTGAGAAGAAAATCTTTGGCATAGTTAAATTGTACTTAAAACCAAGTAATCAAATTGAGCAAAAAGTTTTTAAGGAAAATCATTTGAAAATTTAGTTTTTAACAGAAAATAAATCGATTCCACTCTTGAGAAATTGATTCATTCTTGCTCTGCATCAAAACTGTTTTAACTGTTTTCAAAAACAGTTTAGGTATCATATGTTTTATATACCTGGACATTTAAAGCGTGAATATACAGAAGAGAAAGAAGCAATATACGTGAGAGAAAAACAAGATTTCTATGAAAGAAAAACAAAGTTGCTTGGTTTTCCAAAGATCGAAGAATTATTCTTGAAGAAATTAAATGACTTGAGTTCTTACTGTGCCATTGGTGTTCTTCAAAGCTCTGTGCTGGTTCATCTTCTCTGAAATTAGGGAGATTTCTACAACCTAAAACTTGAACCTATTTTGATTCAATTGTTGCATATTGTACTATTAATTGTAATCTTTCATTCATATTGTAGATTGGTGATGCTATAAGGTTTAGCGTTGGTGTAATCTGAATATTTGGGGCTGTAGGGTGTTAGCTTAAGTGTTTAGTGGTGTTTTTGATCTTGCAGGGTGCAAGAGGTGTTCTTGATTGTAATTGTCTATAATTAAGTGTTTGATGGTGAATTATTTTTTTCTAGGGTTGCAAGAAAGACTGGATGTACCCCCTGAGGAAGGGTGAACCAATATAATTGTTGTGTGTGTTTCTCTCTGACCTTTCTCTCTGCTTTATCTTATGTTCTGTGCTTTTCATTCAATTCTGCACATCTAAATTTGCTTCGTTAAGGTTCTGTCTTTCTACATTTGAACTACTACCTGCTTATTGAATGATCAAATTGTTTTTATAAGGTTTATTAAAATTGCAAAACTGTTCGCATTGAAACTAATTGATTTTCTGTGTTGCACCTTGAATCATTGATCTTTGAGATTCTTAGAAACTTTCATTTGGCTCAAAACATTTTCCTAGTCTAGTAAACTCAAAATTTTTGTAAAGTTCAATTCACCCCCTCTTGAATTCAGCCTAAAAGTATTTTTAATTGGTATCAAGAACTAGGTCTTGAAAGTTATTCAAGTTTTGATCCTACGGCTCAGAGAAAGTTGCCTTTTGCAGAGGGTGCTTCTATAAACAAGCATACTTTTTTTCAATGGGGTCAATTATCATTTTTGGAAAATCAGAATGAAAATTTTCTTTGAATCTCTTGATTGTGGTGTATGGGATGCAATTGTGAATGGTCCTTATGTGCCTAAAACTGTTATTGATGGTCAAACTGTTGATAAGCCTTGGTTTGAATGGAGTGATTCTGAGAGCAAGAAAGCTCAATTTGATTGTATGGCTAAGAATATTATAACTTGGAAGGATCTTTGACAAGGAAGGGCTCAACATAAAATTGTTGAAGTGTCTTGATAGATCTGTAGAAAATGAGTTTAGACTGAGTTTAAGACGGGGGGTGAATTGAACTATTGAAAACTTTTCGCAAATACTGGAAAGTATGAAAGATTCGAATGAAGGTTCTTTATCAATTCACTGATCAATGAAATTCAGAATTACCCAACAACGAATCAGTATATCCAAGAACAACATCAATTAATTAAACAGATTTGATTGAACAAGAATTAACACAATGCAGTTTATTGGAATAACTAATTCAGATTTCAATTATAGTATTCTCAGTGAAACAGTAACTACTATTGACTAATCAATATCAGAATCTAAAGCGGAAGCAATCAGTAGATTAAAGAAAAATAATTCTAGACGTAGTGAATAACAGTAATTGCAATAGAACACAAATAAGGGAAACCAGATCAATAATTAGATAAAGAACAGTTCAAGAAACCACAACTAAATTCAAGAACGTGTGTTTTTCAAAGGTCCTATTATCAACCTGTGATATCCAAAAACAGTCAGCACAATAACTTGTGAAATAACACGATTAGTCAATTATATAAATGATCTAACAAATTCAAACACACTCAGTAATATTGATAGACTTATCAAACAATAAGCGTAATGAACAAATTATTCAACGCGCGAAAGTAGAAACTCAAATGCGTCAAGAAGAAAGAAAGAAAGATCAAGAACACAAGATTTTATCCTGGTTCACCCTTCCTCAAGGGCTACGTCTAATCCTTTGCAAACTAGCAAAGATTTTCACTAAAAGATCACCAAGATTAGTTTTACACAATACAATACTGCTCCTCGCAGTACACACACTACTCCCCGCAGTACACACAGTACTGAATCTACAGTAGGTGTAAAACCAATGTAGAAAACCTCTGCAAACAACCTGTTACAATTACAACCCTCTGTAACTTGTAACCTTCAGTTCCAGTACAAGAAATGTATCAAGAATAGAAAAATTATACAGTAATTCCACTCAACAAATTATACAAATGTATTAAGAACAGACTGGAACACTTAGCTTTGATTCAATATCACAGTTTGCAGTAGATCAATTCAGCAGTAAAGCTTCAAGAACAATTTTCTTGTTGAAAAACAATTACTCAGTTGATTACAAGGTTTGCAAGCATTTTTCTCTCAAGAGTAGTCACAAAAATTCACTCAATATGATTTATGTAATTGTTATTCTATGGAAAACACGTGTATGTCCCTTTATATAGAAAAAATGTTATTTTTGACCGTTAAGACTTCAATTGATTGAGTCACCATTTAATCAATTGACAACATCCTGTTCCTTAACAGAAAATATATCAGGTTCAGATTTTGAAAACAATTTACTGATTACTTTTCTGAAATAGATTAACAAAATCCGATTTGCTTTACTCTTAAAATATTTTGAAAAATATTATTAAGGAAATTTATTTTTGGAGCTTACTTTTGAATAATCAATCATGCAATCATATGATTTTAAATCAGAAACACAACTCACAACAACACACCCCTCCTAGTTTAGTACCAAACTCTCTCAAGCTCTTCAATGCACTTTGTGGTGATTTCATCAAATCATATTCACCAGCTACTTGTGCTAACAAGATCTTGGTAGCCCAAGGTCACTGCAATATCAAAGATGAGGGATCTTACCACGTTGAGCACAACTGCACTATTTGGAAAACTCAGGGAACATGAGCTTTAAATGAACATATTCAAGGAATAGGAAAACAAAGAAAGGAAAGCAAGAGGAATAACACTCAAAACTGCTACCCTGGGAGAAGAAAGCAAAAATCATTCCAGTGAGGACAGTGAAGCTGAAACCTTGAATATGTTAACAAGAAAGTTTAGCAAATTCCTAAGGAAGAAGGGAAAAGAGAAGAATCAACAATCTAAAAGGTATATTAAGAAAATTGATTTCAATGTTGCTTACTTAACTTGTTTTGGATGTGGAAAATAGAGACATATCAAGATGGAATGTCCAAATCAAGTTCATAAAGAAAAGGCTATGGAAAATAGGAAATTCAACAAAAACAACAAAGGGAAAAGAGCCTACATAGCTTGGGATGAAAATGATTCAACAAGCAGCTCTTCATCAATAGAAGAAGAGGAGATCAATGTGTGATTAATGGCTAAGGAGAAATCAGAGGTAAGTAGTGCCAGCTCAAATATTTCTTTAAATCAAGAAAACTATAGTACCTTGCTTCATGTTTTTTTTAAAACACATGATGAAGCAAACATATTGGCACTTGCAAACAATAGGCTAAAATGTTGAACAATTGGCTGGAAAAGGGAGTTAACTCATTGGAAAAAGAACTGGAAATTGTTAAAACTGATTTTGAATAGTTGAACATGATTTTCCAGTCTTCTAACCTTGAGGGTGAATCCAGCAAACCAGCCAAGTGTGAAAACTATGAGGTGTTGCAAGCTAAGGTAAAATATCTTGTGAAAACTTCTTCAAAGCTTGCCTTGGGGGCTACAAATTTAAATGCTATTTTAGGTTCCCAAAATTGTGTGTTAGATAAAGTTGGAATTGGATATAAACCAAAGTTTCAAAAGAAAACCAAAAAATTCAACAACTTTTTCAAATACAGCAAAAAACAAACCTCACCCTTTCAAACTTGCTTTTATTGCTTACTTAAAGGTCATACTACTAGAAACTGTAAAGTTAGACTCTTTGATGTTCCAAATGGCCTAGTAAGGTGGATACCAAAAGGTGATCATAACAGTTCTGGACCCAAAGTTAACAGGGTACCAACCTTTATTCATAATCTATTTTGTAGAATAAAGATGCAGTGAACAAGAAGCTTTGGTACTTGGACAGTAGATGTTCCACGCATATGACAGGGGATGCATATTTTCTCACTGGACTGGTTATAAAATATGGAGGATTTGACACGTATGGAGACAACAACAGAGGGAGAATAATTGGCTGTGGTGATATAGAAGTCAAGGGCAATCCGCTCATACAAAATGTACTGTTGGTTGAAGGCCTAAAAAACAATCTATTGAGCATTAGCCAGTTGTGTGACAACAGACTGTAAGTCACATTTCAACCAGAGATGTGCCGCATATCTAATGTAGTTTCTAGGAAAACACATCTTGTTGGTAAAAGGGTTAATAATGTTTACATGTTAGTCATAAATTGCATAAAATCTGAAATCAATTGCTTGTTAACTAAAAGTGATGAAACTTGGTTGTGGCAAAACGCATTGTTCACATTCACATGCATAATTTAAGTAGAATTGCGTCTAAGGAACTTGTAGTTGGTTTACCTAAACTCAAGTTTGAAAAAGACAAAGTTTGTGAAGCATATCAAAAGGGAAAGCAAACCAGAAATTCTTTTAAACAGAAAAACTTTTTTTCAACAACTAGACCTCTTGAACTGCTTCACATGGACTTGTCTGGTCATTCTAGAACCATGAGTATAGGTGGCAATTATTATGGTCTTATCATTGTAGATAATTTATCTAGGTACACATGGACATTATTCATAGTGACTAAGGATGATGCATTTGGTGCCTTTAAGAGACTTGCAAAGATTATCCAAAATGAGAAAAATTGCACCATTGTTGCCATAAAAACTGATTATGGGGGGAGAATTTCAAAATGAAAGATTTGAAAAGTTTTGTAAAAAATTTGGCATTCAACATAATTTTTCAGCTCCAAGAACTGCATAGCAAAATGGAGTTGTGGAGAGGAAACATAGAGCCTTGGAAGAGACTGATAGAACTTTGTTAAATGAAACAAACCTTCCAAAATATTTTTGGGCTGATGTAGTAAACACTGCTTGCTATATGCTAAATAGAGTTTTAATTAAACCTATTCTAAAGAAAACCCCTTATGAACTTTTCAAAGGAAGAAAACCAAACATTTCTCATCAAAGTTTTTGGCTGCAAGTGCATTCTTTCAAAGAATGGTAAGGATAATCTAGGTAAGTTTGATTCAGAGGCAGATGAAGGCATTTTCCTAGGTTACTCATCATATAGCCATATATATAGAGCATACAACAACAGAACCATGTTGATTGAAGAGAGTGTGTATATAACCTTTGATGAGACTAACCAAAAGTTGCAGGAAGAACCTAAATTTACTGTAGAGGATAAAGAAACAGAAGATATTCAAAGCTTGAATGGTATTGCAACAAAACAAGACAAAGAGCAAACTACAAAAGTGAAATCTAGAAATTCTGAAATCGATTCAACTTCATGTCAAATTGATTTGGCTCAGGAGTGAAGAGTTCTAAGAAATATATCCTTAGATAACGTGATTGGCCAGATTCACAAGGGAGTTTCAACCAGGAAATCACTGAACTTGCTGTGTGAACACATGACATTTGTTTCACAGATTGAGCCTAAGAGAATACATGAAGCATTGAGTGACAATCATTGTATCAATGCCATGCAAGAAGAGTTGAACTAATTTAGCAGAAATGATGTGTGGAGTTTGGTTCCCAGAACTAGCAAGATGAACGTGATTGGCACAAAATGGGTGTTCAGAAACAAAATGGATGAGTAGGGTATAGTAGTGAGGAACAAATTCAGATTAGCAGCTAAAGGTTACAATCAAGAGGAAGGAATTGACTATGATGAAACCTATGCACCTGTTGCAAGGATTGAAGTTGTTAGACTACTACTAGTTTATGCTAGTCTTAATGGTTTTAAGCTGTTTCAAATGGATGTGAAGAGCACATTCTTGAATGGATTCATAAATAAGGAAGTGTATGTCACAACCACCAGGACTTGAAGATCACAACCTGTCTGGACACATTTACAAACTCAAGAAAGTTGTCTATGGGTTAAAGCAAGCTCCTAGACAATGGTATGAAAGGTTAATTAATTTTTTGCTCTCAAAGGATTGTCAACGAGGTCAAGTAGACAAAACTCTCTCCATTAAGAAATCTGAAAACAACATTATACTTGTTCAAGTCTATGTTGATGATATAATATTTGGATCAACTAATGAGTTGCTTTTCCAAGAATTTGTTTCAGCAATGCAGAGGGAGTTTGAAATGTCAATGATGGAAGAGATGAACTATTTTCTAAAATTGCAAATCAAGCAAATGAGAACTGGAACCTTCTTAAGCCAAACAAAGTATTGTAGAGATGTGCTGAGAAAGTTTGAAATGGAAAGTTGTACTGAAGCCTCGACTTCAATTTCAACAAGTTGTTATCTTAATGCTAATGAGAATGGAACTACAGTGGATCAAACTAAATTCAGAGGATTAATTGGATCATTGCTCTACCTCACAACAAGCATACCTGACATCATTTTTAGCATATACATGTGTGCAAGATTTCAAGCCTATCCAAAGAAGTCTCACTACAATGCAACAAAGAGGATTCTCGAATATTGCAAAGGAACAACTAATGTGGGATTGGGGTACCTAAATGAAGCTACACTCAATCTTAAAGGATATTCAAATTCAGATTTCGCAGGGTGTAAATTGGACAGGAAAAACACAAGTGGTGCATGCCGTTTACTTGGAACAACAAGAAGCAAGCATGTGTTGCTCTCTCTACTGCTGAAGTTGAATACATTGCTGTTGGAAGTTGTTGTTCTCAAATCTCTTGGCTCAAAACAACAACTTAGTGACTTTGGTCTTAAAGTCACAGAATCCAATGCATCATTGTAGAACAAAGCATATAAAGATTAGACATGATTTCATTAGAGAACAAGTTGGCAATGAGGTTTGTGAAATCAAATTTATTGAATCAGAACAACAACTAGCGGATTTCTTTACTAAACCACTTGCAAAAGATAAAAAATTTATTGAATGAAGCAAATCCTTACCCAACTACTTATGTTAGACCACATTTTCCAACACAATGCCACATGTCTTGACGCCATTGGAAGTCAAAAAGGTATTTACTGAAAAGCAACCAATTTAGCAGGTACCTATATGCAGATTTAGCTTCTACCATTTAAGCCTCAAGGTACATAGCTCCAACCATAATTAGAGTATTGGTAAAATGGATTTATTTCATTTTTAATGCAAAGCAAACTGCAATCTATGTTTTGTGTGTATATATTGCATATGCATGTATTCATTCTGCATATACCTTCAACCCATTCAAAAAAAGAAAAAAAAACAACCCAGAGCTCATCAAAACACACTGCTACCATGGCCTCTTCAAAGCAATCTAGGGAAGAGAATAAAAAAGACTGTAAGTGCTGGAAGATTTGCTAATGAAAGAGGGCACCTGAAGAATTGGTTTACTGGCCCAAACAGTTCAGAAAACTCCAAGTAGATTGAAAAATATCTTCAAGAGTACAACAAAAAGATTATCAACACACCCAAGTATCTAAGGGTGGAATGGCTCAAAAGAGAGCAACTACTTGAGGTTAGTGATTTGCTGGAACAACAAGAGCTGGAGAAATTCCTTGGCCTGACTATCCAGACCTAGTAAAGGTGTTCTTTACCAATCTAAAGGTGAATGAAGACAGATTAGAGACAAGAGTTAAAGGAGTCACCATGAAGATTACTCTTTCACTATGGATGGAAGTTGTTGGCATCAAGTGTGAAGGACTGAAAGTAGGGAAAGGCAACATTGCAACACTTGAAGACTTCAACAAAATCCACTTTTTCAGAAGTTATTTGAGGAACCCACGTGCAACAGTGAAGGTATTTCATGTTGGTGGCTTAGCTATGAAACCGAGAATCAAGTATTCATCATTGTATGGATTATCACACCTAGAGGACATAACCATGTTGTCCTACATGAAGAAGACCTCATACTGATGTTCTGCATTCTCAACCAAATAGAGGTTAACTGGGCATACGTGTTGCGGGAGTAGATGATAAAGTCCAAGAGGCTGGTGGACTACAAAATTCCATATGTGGTGCTTGTTTCAAAGTTCATTGAGTATTTTTGCGTGTCACCTGAGGGACAATTATCAGAACCTATCAAGCAAAACTATGACGTCATAGCTACAACTCTGCATAAAATAAGGCTGAAGAAAGTGAATAATGACCATTGGATTTGTCAAGCATATGTTGCTGCAGAGGCTGATGAAGAAATGGTTGGAGATGCTGCAGATGTAAATTTTTCAAGATTTTCTCAGCCCTTTTTTTTTATCAACTGCACATATTCATTTTGTTGTTTAAAGATTTATTCTATTGCGCTTGGAAAGCATTACTGTTTTGAATCTTTGGATATAATCTTTGCCAAATTCACATATGATTCGTTTTGTGTAACAATGCTATCAATCTTGTTCTTTTAAATCCAATTCTGGTTTGATTCGTTGGACAACGAGTTTTACTAGCATTGTGATCTAAGTGTTTCTCTACATAATTGAAAAGTGATTCTTAGTTATCATAAACTGAATTTCTCTTAACCTTGATTTCGTAACTAAATCTAGAATTTTTACCTATTGGATTCTGGTTTTTCATATTAAATATGTGCTAGGATTAAATATGGTTTATGTAGAAAAAATAGTTAAACTGCCTAACTAGAGAATTGTTCATTGTGAGTGTCTAACTTGTTATTTTCCTTGCTTTGACTCTTCAATTGAATCTTGTTTTACTTATTCTGATTAATTGGATTGAACATTGCTTAATTTTGTAACTATTTATTGGTTCTGCATTGTTCAAGATCACTTTGTTTGAAAAATTTGATTTTCTTGAAACTGCCAGTTTTTAAATCGATTTATTCACATTGAAACTGATTGATTTTTTGTGTTGCACCTTGAATCATTGATCTTTGTGATTCTTGGAAATTTTCATTTGGCTCAAAACTTTTTCCTTGTCTAATAAACTCAAAAATTTTGTAAAGTTCAATTTACCCCCATCTTGAACTCAGCCTAAAAGTATTTTCAGATAAGGCTTATGGAAACCGAGAGTGTAGAGAAAAACAACAAAAGCCTTGCACTCAAGACAAATGCGATAGGTGATGATAACAGTGAAGAGAGCTCTGGTGATGACAGTGATATGGAGAACCTAAATTTGTTGACGAAAAGGTTATACAAATTAATCAAGATGAAGGGCAAAGTGAAGAACCAGCAAAGCAAAAGGTATAACAAGAAACCCGAAATTGGTCATGCTAAATTCACCTATTTTGGTTGTGGTAAATAGGGGCATATTAAAGTAGACTGTCCAAGCCTAGCAAATTGTTTTGCAGGTCCGTGTAGCAGCAAAGAAGCATATGGGGTATCTTGACAGTGGCTTCTTTAAACACATGATAGGAAACACATGTTAGTTGGTAAATATCAAGTGCAAACGTGATGGGTATGACACCTATGGAGACAATAACTGAGGGAAGATACTTGGTGTTGGTGACATTGGTGGAGAAGATTAGTGATAATAAAAGATGTGTTTCTAGTTGATGGTTTAAAGAACAACCTACTAAGCATGAGCCAATTTTGCGATAAAGGCTACAAAGTCACATTTGAACTAGAATCATGCCTTATAGCAGATGAAACTACAAGGGAAACTGTGCTAGTAGGTAATTGGGTAAATAATGTGCACATGTTGAACGTGTCATGCATTGATTCTAGTATGAACTGCTTTTAACTAAGAATGATGAGACATGGTTGTGGCATAGACACTTGGCTCATATACACATGCATCATTTGAATAGGTTGGCATCTAAACAGCTGGTAATCGCCTTGCCAAAGCTAAAGTTTGAAAGGGACATATTGTGTGAAGCATGTCAAAAAGGAAGACAAACTAAAAAATCTTTTAATCTGATTAATGTTCTTTCCACCTCTAGACCTCTTGAATTGCTTCGTATAGATTTGTTTGGTCCCTCTAGAACTATACGTGTAAGAGGTAATTACTATGGTCCTTAGTCAGCTGATGAGAAGCTTTATTTTATTTATTTTATTTTTATCTTGTGACTATATGAAGATATTTCTATTAAATCTTTTGTGGAGAAGTATATTTTGAAATACTATGATAATGTATCAATATTTATACATATGTCTATTATATAATTTCTGTGTAATATTGTTACTATTATATGAAAAATATGAGATGTTACAAAAGAAGAAACAACAAAATTCAAAATGATAGAAATAAAAGATAACAAATCAAAATAAAATCAAATATGATATAAAAACATAAAATAAGATTGAATATGATAAATATTACATTTTTTTAGTTTTTTCATAATCAGATTTTTTTAGTGTGATCACTAATTAAATATGACTAACAAAATAAAAATAAAGTTAGATATGCATAAAAGAAAAATTACGCAAATGAATAAAGAAAATTGAAAATTCTATATAAATAAGAAAATTGAATATCAAACTCAAATTGGATTCCCTAAAAACGGTGCCAAATTTGATCGTAGATGTTTCACGAGAAAATTAAAAGAATTTCGATGTTGATCGTCCAATGTAATTCCAATGTTAACCCCAAGTCGTCTGTCAACAAATTCAGTAGTAAATTCAGTCAATCATTGTTCAAAACTTATCCACAATAAAGAAAGTTAGTAATAACAGTAAAATAACGAGGGGTTTTCAAAGCACTTTTGATTGAGCTTAAGAATGAATCTTTTAACTAGAATCACTTAACTGCAGTTTGTAAGCATACACTAGCAAAAAACAAGCAATTGAAATTAAAAAAAAAATCAATTTAAATTTCAAACAGCAAGACTTATCAGAAAAATTAATCAATTGTTTTCCTGTTTCAACAAATTTAATTTTACAAACACAATTACTGACATGCTCTCTAATGAAATGATGTCTTATCTTAGTGCGTGTAGTTCTTGAATGTTGCACTAGATTCTTGGTTATATTAATAACACTGGTATTATCACAGAAAATGGTACCTTTGTGACTTTAAGACCCTAGTCACTAAGTTGTTGCTTGAGCTATAGGCTTCGAGCACAACAACTTCCAACAACTATGTATTCTGCTTCTATTACACAAGCCTTTTTCTTGCTATGCCAAGATATCAAACTTGATCCAATCAAGTGATAGGTTACACTAGTGTTATTTCTATCTAATTTGCATCCTACAAAACCTGAATAAGAAAATCCAACAAGACTAAGTGTTGCACCATTTTACTACCGTAAACCAACATTGACAGTCTCTTTGAGATACTTCATTATCCTTTTTGTTGCATTGTAATGTGACTTCTTGGGATTGGCTTGAAACCTTTCACACACACACACACACACTCTAAACATAATATTTGGCCTGTTAATCGTGAGATAGAGCAATGATCCAATCAATCCTCTTAATTTTGTTTGATCAACTACTAATCCTTTCTCATCAGCATCCAAATAACAACTTGTAGATATAGGTGTTGCAACTTCCTTGCAGGTTTTCATGTCAAACTTTTTCAGAACATCCTTGCGATACTTAGACTGATTTAGAAATGTGCGATTCTTGAGTTGCTTGATCTGCAATCCCAAAAAGTAGTTTAGCTCACCCATCATGGACATCTCAAACTCCCCCTACATAGCTAAAGCAAATTATTGACAAAGTTAGTCATTAGTTGAACCAAATATTATGTTATCAACATAAACTTACACAAGAATAATATCATTTTCATCTCTTTTAATGGAGAAAGTATTATCTACTTGTCCTCTTTGATAGTTCTTTGATAGTAGAAAATTGCCCAACCTTTCATACCATTGTCTAGGTGCTTGCTTCAATCCATATAAAGCTTTCTTGAGTTTGTAGACATGTCCAGGCAGCTTGTGTTCTTCAAAACCTGGGGCCTATGTCACATACACTTTCTAATTTATGATTCCATTTAAAATGCACTTTTAACATCCATTTGAAACAATTTGAATCCACACTAGCAAGCATTAACAAGTAGTAATCTTACAACCTCTAGCCTAGTAGCATGCGCATAAGGCTCATCTAATCAATACCTTCCTCTTAATAATACCCTTTTTCTACTAGCCTAGCCCTATTCCTTACTATAATGGCATGCTCATCCATTTTATTTCTCAACACCCATTTAGTTCCAATTACATTCATTACACTGGTTCTAGGAACAAGACACTGAGTATCATTTCTAGTAAACTGATTTAGTTCATGTAACATCCCATATTTTTCATATAATAGAAACTTTATTGCATAAAAATATTATATAATAATCTTGAATATAAAAATTCATACATTTCAAAATATACTTCTCCGCATAAGATTTAATAAAATATCTTTGTAAAATTACAAATAAAATAAAATGAAACTTCTCCATCACAATTCACTAGGACTCACACCACCTGTCAAATTCTCTACTCACGTGCAATATACACGATCATTGCAATTTAAAAACAAAACAAGCAACACACAAAAAGAAGGGTAAGCTAGAGAGTTTTCAAAAAATATATATTTTCATAAATTGAATTTCTATCTCAACAAAACAACAACAATTTAATCTTTCATAATTCATCTGACACCATATATACACTGACTCACAAACAAAGACACTAGACTCTCTACTTTCGGAAGACACTCGTGCATTGAGTTAGACTTAGAGGTGTGCACCTGTCATATACCACCCAACTGTTCCGATCGGGCTCATATTTCAAACCTTAGAACAGTCTATTCCGATCGGGCTCATATTTTAAACCTCGGATCCCATATGCACAGGGTTAATCCATATGTCCTATTCGGATCGGGCTCATATTTCAAACCTCGGACAGGACCATATGAACCTCCTTCGACTCTTCACCAACTGGTAAACTTCATCTATATGAATCTAATGTACCAGTAGAGTCAGGATACCTCCTTAGATAGATAGAATCCCCAAACAATGCACATCCTAATAATCTCAACACGAGTATCTCCTTTCCAAAACATACTATGTCTTGATCACACACCATATCATTCACAAACATTGATACTACATTGTACCATTCATAAACATTCAATTTAAATTCATCCAATTCATATATAATAAAATAAATAATTACAATATCCATTAAAAACATTTAAACTAGCTTCCCTTATCCAAATTCACAAAACAAGTAATTACAATATTTATTAAAACCATTCAAACTAACTTCCCTTACCTCTATAGAGTAGCGATACTCAAGAATCCTAAAGTCACAGGCAACTTAACTCTGTTCAAGAATCTAATCAGACACTCTTGATCTACTCAACGTTAGGAATCTATGGATGTCCTCTGATTGTCAATCTGATAACCTATGAGATCACAAATCTAGAGAGAAGGTAGAAAATTTTAAAGAGAATTTGTTTGAGAGATGATGGTTTTCATAAAACTATATATCTTCTTAAAGAAAACAGAATATCTTTTTAGAGAGTTAAAATATCTTCTTAGAGAGAGAATATCTTCTTGGGAAGAGAGTTGGTGGTTGTTATAAAAATAAAAAGTAAATAACTATCTATTATTTACTTAAATAATTATTCTGTTAAAAAATAGGTATTATCTTATTTATCTCTAAAATTAAATTCTAGGTTAGTTTTTTTGTTCTATAGTTATTTTCTAGGATATTACAGTTCATCTTGCATTACACAAATCCAATTATGATCACACAAAGCATTCTGCACAAATTTAGGTTCAATTTGAGAAACAAAAGCCATATGTTCACACAACAGATTTATAGATTTTCTAGTAGATACTTCCTTGTGCATTTGATCAATCACATTATCTTGAGACAAGTCTCTTGACACTCTCTACTCTTGAGGTAACTTCCAACTACTGTTGGAGGTGTCATGGGAGGTATTTCTGCAGCTATTTCATCTTCCTACAACTTTGCAAAATCAACCTCTTTGTTTTTTTGATTTGCAAGTATCTTTAGCCTTTGAAACTCATTTAATTCTTCATCACCTGCAACTGATTTAGGTGTTTACTACAACCTCTGGTTGGTCTCATCAAATGTTATATGCACAATTTCCTCAATCAACAAAGTTCTCTTATTATATGCTCTATATACAGATTAAGTTTTAAAAGTTGGTACCCTATTAAACTTGAGTTCAAATCTATTAACAATACCCTTTGGTACCCACCTTACCAAGCCTTTTCGAACATGAAATATTCTAATTCTACATGTCTTAGCATAATGACCTTTATGCAAATAGTAAAAGAAGGTTTGAAAAGGTGAGGCTTGCCTCTTGATGTGATTGAAAAAGTTGTTAATTTGTTTTTTTTTCTAAATGACTGATTTAAAACTAAGGCCAACTTTGTCAAACACAATTTTGAAAACCCATAACAACATTTAAATTTGTAGTTTCCATAACAAGTTTTGATGCATTTTGAAAGATATTTACTTTGGCTTGCAGAACCTTATAGTTTTCACATTTGGTTGGTTTACTTGATTCACACTCATGGTTAGAAGACTGATAAATCATGTTTAAATGCTCAAAATTAGAATCTACAGTTTTCAGTTCTTCTTCTAATGAGTTGTCTCTTTCTTCTAACCAATTGTTTAAACCTTTCAATCGGTTGTTTGACAAGGCCAGCCTGTTTGCTTCATCATGATTATCTAAATATGCTTGAAGCAAAGTGCTATAGTTTTCATGATTCATGGAGATCTTAGAACTAGTACTACTTACTTCAGATTGGTTTCCAACCATCAAACATAGGTTTGCTGCGTTATCTTCTTTTCATGATGAACTGGTAGAAGAGTCATTCTCATCCCATGCAATATAAACTATTTTTCCTTTGTTATTCTTGCTGAATTTCTTCTTGTCTAGGGTCTTTTCTTTATGCATCAGGTTTGGATATTCAACCTTGAAATGACCCTACTTGCCATAGCCAAAGGAAGTGAAACTAGAAAAATTAGAATCAGGTTTCTTGGTATACGTTTTGCTTGCTGATTCTTGTCTTTCCCTCTCTTTTTCAGAAATTTGTTGAAATTTATAGTTAACATATTCAGAGTTTCTATTTCACTGTCTTCACTGAATCCATCCTAACTGATTTCTTCATCTAAAGCAACAGACTTGAGTGCTAAACCCTTATATTTTCTGTCTCCATTTTCCTACTCTTTTAACCTATTCATTTCAAGCTCATGCTTCCTGAGTTTCCCAAACAAGGCTGTTGTACTCAAGGTAGCGAGTTCTCTGGTTTCAAAAATTGTAGTGACCTTTGGCTACCAAGTCCTATCAAGACACTTTAGGATCTTTATATTGAGCTCCTCCTTATCAAAAACCTTTGCACGACCAATTAAATGGTTTACAATATGTTTGAATCTTTTCTTCACATCTGCAATGGTCTCTCCAGGTTGCATTTTGAAAAGTTCATACTCTTGAATGAGAGTATGCTTCCTTGAATGCTTCTCATCACTTCTTCCTTCATGTGTAACTTCAAGAATGTTCCACATCTCCTTTGCTGAAGTACGTTGAGATGCCCTGAAAAATTCATCGAAGTTCAAAGTAGAAGTTATGATATTCTTTGCCATTCAATCAAACTAAGCTTTTTTTGCTCTCAACTTCGTTCATTTCAGACCACAATTTATCAACAGTTTCACCATCAATAGTAGATTTAGGTGCATAAATTCCGTTTACAATTGCATCCCACACATCACAATCAGGTTATTCTATGAAAATTTTCATTCTAACTTTTCAAAATGGATAGTTAACCCCACTGAATAAAGGAGGTATGTCTATAGATCACCCTCTACAAAAGGCAGCTTTCCCTACTATTTACTTCTCTTGACTTTCAAGACTTAGCTCTTTACTTCTCTTGACTTCACCAAATACAAAATCTACAAGATTTCTAACGATCTCCCCATATGTGATGAAGACAATCCAATGTGTGTGAGTTTCTTCAATTAAGTCCGCAAAACAAAAAATCAAGTAATAGCAGACTCTGATTGTATTTCAAGTAAACTGATTGAAATTCTTGCGCAGTGTAGGCTTACAAAAAAAATCAATTTATTGTATTGAAAAATAAACTAATTGATTTTTCTTACCAAGACAGGAAAGAAAAGATTTACTTGGCCTTTTCTTGCCCATAGTTGCATACTCCCCCTGAATGTTATATATAATAATTAAAGCCCAAGAGTCATTCGTTTTACAGTTTCAAACAATTTCAAATTACAAATTATAACGGGAGTAGAATGATTTCATTAATTATTGAAAACATTACATCATCATCAGCTACAAACTTAAACTCAGAACAAATAAGAACAATTTCAAGTAAACAAAATAACAACTAAAATTGGACTGAAACCGAGGCAACCAAACACAACTGATAACGACATCTTACAGCAACCAAACAAACACACATACATATTCTCCCCCATTGAATTCATCAAATAGGGCAAATAAGTATGATGAATAACTAAATAGTGAGATGATTCTTAAAACAGATGACTATAACAACAAATAAATATGCAATCTAATCCTCAACATCTCCACCATAATACATCTCAGCTATGTTCTCCTGATCAACTTCAATTTGGAGATCTGTGTTGAAACTTAGTTGCATCTGCTCAAATATGGATAATGGTTTCCCTTTGTCAACTTGAGGATATAAGGAATCAAAGCCATTCCTTCTCCAGCAGCAACAACACTAGCACCTTCACCAGCAACAGCAGCAACAGGAGAAGGCATACGACCTTCCTGGTTTTCGAATTGACTAACTAGTGGTCATCATTGATCTTCTTCAAGCCTATCTTGTGAAAAGTTGGAACTATTACTTCATTGTGAAGTTTTTAGTGAGCTCTCTATCAAGCTCAACCGCAAAATACTCAATCATCTTTGAAACTAAAACAACATAGGAAATCATGTAATCTGTTAGCCTCTTTGACTTGAATGTGCTCCTTCATGACATCAACCCAATTTACTTCCACCTTGTTGATGATGGAGTGCATGAGAATATGGTCTTCCTCTGTCAAGACCACATGCTTGTGACTTTGGGTGTGAGCAACCAAACAATCACAAAGGCAATGATCCTTGGATTCATTGCAAGTCTTGCTACATTGAATCCCTTCATTACAACATGAGGATTTCTCAAACAACTCTTAAAGAACTGATTCTTGTAGAAGTCTTCCAAGGTAACAACATTTCCCTTGCCAACCTTCACACCAGTAGGCTTTAGTCCAACCACTGCTTTCCACAGAGCTGGAGTTATCTCCATATATACACCTTTCACATGAGATATCATCTTCTCCCAATGAATGGATAAGTTTGTGAAGAACACCTTCACTAGGTCTGTATAGAAGTTTCCAGAGAGGTTCAAAAACTTCTCCAGTTTTTTATGCTTCCACATTTTATTCACTTCATGAAGTTTCTCATCCTTGAGATGAGACAACCTAAGATATTTAGGATTGTTGATTATCTTTCTGCTGTACTCCAATAGGTAGATTTCAATCTGGTCTTGATCACCAGAGAACTATGTTTCTAGGTTCCTAGTTTCTGCAGTATCCACTCTGTCTAAGCTTTTTGTAGCCTTTGTTCTCTTTCTCGAGTTTCTTGAAGAGGCCATGGATTTTTGAGATAATTTCTTGGTAGAGACTTGAGGAAATGTTTCTAAATGCTTTTGATATGCAATTAGAATGAATGCATGTGGAACACGATGCTTATAATCTCAAATAGTTTGACATAGATGTAGGGAATTGATTTTGTAATTAATTACCATGGGGGATTCCCAAGAAAGAAAGGTGCGTGACATGGACAACTGAAGTAACAAGCCTTTCCTAACCAAAACTTGATATGCTAAAATATGATTCATGATAATTCAATCTATTAATTGAACATATAAATCAATTGAATTTCTGATTCTGTTTTGTTGTACAATTTGAATTCATTGTTCTGCGAATTACATTGATTGATTTTTCCATTAGTTTTCAAGGCAAGAAATTAAATTGATTGTTTTTCTATTAAATCAATACTATTTTTGTCTAGGTGCTTATACTAGAATATTATCTTATTGTTTTCATATTTCAATTGGTTATTTTTTTTTTGTGGCAACTAAAATCGTAGTACATTGATTCACTTAAAGGTACTTATTCTTTCCAACAATGTTTTCGTGAAAATTTTTAAAGTTCAATTCACCCCGTTTGAACTCAACCCAAAAGTATTTACAATTACTCCTTAAAGTTTGTTTAATTCAAATCCTTTAAGTTTAGCATTCTTAATTTTGAGATTTTCTCGATTTTGGATTTTATTGGCTTCTTGAGATGGAATTTGGTTTGTGATCTTCGAAAAACCTATAGGGACCCCTATGCACTAGGATAAAAAGGGAAGTATAATAGTCATCATTATAATCATTCCCATCAATTACCCCCTAGACATTATCATAGGTATAAAAATCACCCTCATTCTATAGAGCCTAAGGTAGATCTTCTTTCTTTCTATGGAAACAAAAATGCTAAAAAATATTTAGAATGGGAGATGAAGGCTGAAAAACTTCATGAAAGCCAAAAAGGAAATGAAGAAAGAAAAGTATTCATGGCTACTTAAGTTTTCCACAATATGCTATGTCTTGGTGGAAACAAAGGCAATATGATGTGACAATCAAAAGAAAATTAAAGATATTGAGTTGGCTAGAAGAACAAAAAGATTATAGAAGAAATGAAAGATCTAGAAATAACAAGAAGAAAATTTATAGATGGAAGAAAAAATATATTACAAGAGAAAAAAGTTTAGAGAAAAAGTACAAGCTCTTATGAGAAAGAAAGAAGAGAAAGAGATAATGGAAAGATCAGAGGAAGAAAAGAGAGAGAAGAAAACATTGCGAGGATTTTATTACATAAAGAAACCATGTGAAGGGTTTTTCTATGTAGTTGTTCAACTTCATGCAATATCTGAGGATAGTTTTCTTCTCAAGTGGGAGGCCCTAATGGAAATGCATCTAGAAGACTGTAAATGAGAATAAAGAGGTCATAAAGCTAGAGGCTTGATTAGCAACTTTCACGGAATTTAGACTTGTTTGAGTCTATTTTTGGACCCAAGTTCAGCCTTGAAGAGATCACTCTAGAGAATATGGAGCATTAAAGATACAAGACCTCTATCTTTAAAATTTGTACAGTGTAATTTATGAATTTATTTTGGGTTTTGTATTTTAGGGTAAGTAGAATAGGATTTTGGGTCTTGTATTTGGGCCATAAGTAGATTTGGTTTAGAATAAAATAGCCTAGTTCATCTTGGGCTACATTTGGCCCTCTTTATAACCCAATGCAACTATAGGATGTCAAAAAGAGAGGTTTACGTATCAAGCTAGGGTTCAGGATAAAACTTGGGCACCAAGCTAGGGTTTACGATGACATGGAAAGTAGTGCCTCAATCATGTGTGCCATATGGCAACCTCTCATTGAGAGGATTTTGATACTTGGTCTGCAAGCTACGCATGCCACATGGAAGTTTATCAATTGAGAGGATTTTGAAACTTGCTTTACAAGTTACCAAAAGAAAACTTGTTTATGAGTCCGTCATGGTAGACATGTCTATTGTATTGCCATGGCCTTGCCAACAATACATGGCATGCCTTCATGGGAACACCATCACATAACATCTCATATTTGTATTTCCCAATCAAAAAATGAAGCAGAACTTCATTAGTCACTTTTATCTCTTCATCTGGACTCAACCATTGTCGCTTGTAAGGCTTTCGGTAGGGAATGGTTCGAAGAATAAGATTGTCTACCAATCTTTTACTAGCTATATTGGTACAACTTCCTCCATTAATAATGAGTATGTAGACTTTCTTGTTGATAAGACATCTTGAATGAAAATTACTTTATTTTTCTAAATCACTGGCCAAGCATTTGGCTTACCACCAACAAGTCACCATTCGTAGGAGAAAGTTCACACTCACTATACGTGGTATAAGATGTACTAATGGTTGGAGAAGAAGGAGAAGAAGAAGAAGAAAGAATAGAAGATTTTTATCTTTCCATTCTTCATCACCATTGCCCTTTTGTTTCGGATAAGTCAAAGATTTATGTCCATAACCCAAATATTTGAAACATTTAATGTTACTGGGTTTTTCTTCAAATTTGGGTCTTGGTGAAGAAGATGAAGACAAAATTTTTATGATGAGAAGAAGAAATATAATGCGTATAATCGTTAGAAGATGAAGATTTTTTATGATGTTTTGAAAAGGAAGATGAAGGTTCATAATACTTACCTTGAGAGGATTGTTCTTCTTCTTTCTTGTCTTTTGAACACTTCCACGAGGATTATTTTTGAAATACAAGGTGCCTCTTGATTTTCCTTTCTACCTTCATAGCTTGGTGAAGACTCTTTTCTCAAGTATCATGCTTTTAGAGCTCCACAACATCTTGATGCAATTCCTAGTTTCATTGCATGCTTCATGTGCAATGAAAGATGAATTTGACGTGTAGTTTTGGTAATGTTTGAATGTAAATTCATTTAGAACCTCGGTGAGGTTAGACCGACACACTAGGATGAAGTCTAGAGTCTTGAGGAGACTCTAATAGAGAGAGAGTTCTTGAACAAGGAGAAGATGCTCAATTTGGATAGCATTTCAACACTCATTCATAAAATAAAAATTCATGTTCAAAATGATACCATTGTTGTTAACTTTGTATTTGATGAAGCCAACCCAAGCCAAGAATGAAGGAGTCTTGAAGATGACTTAATCTTAATAAGTGTGTGTGTGTGTGTGGGTGTGAGATCTAAACCATGTGCATACTTCTTTTAACATCGGAATGTGCTATAAAAATCCCTAAAGATATGTTTTCAAACAAATTGTTTTTCAAGTTCAGTTAATTAATAATCCTATTAGTAGAAATCAATTGATTTAAAAATATGTTTTTTAATCGATTGCTTTTATAACAATATAACTGATTTTAAACTGTTTTTAGAAACTGTTATAACTACTTTTGAAAATCGTACTTTATATATAGAGAACTTAGAAAAATAAAATACAGACAACATAAAGCTTTTGAGATCAAAATCGTGTCTAATAAGTGATATGCAATAGCATTATTAATTCAAGAACCAAGAAAGTGAACCAATATAAATCTTGGTGTTCTTGATTTTTCTCTACCTTTATCTTGATTCATATTCTGTGTCTGCATAATTTGTCAACTAATGCACATTTTTCAATCGATTGTTCTTGAAATCCAATTAATTAATTTTTCTGTATTGCATTACTGTCACTTTTGATTAGATCTATTTTGAATCTTAATTTTGTGTTCTATGACTTATCTATAATTTAATGTACTGTTTCTCACTGTTGAATTTGAGATTTAATCTACTATTTCTCATTGTTGTTGATTTACAGAAAAAATATAACTGGCTATTTTGCTAGACTAATTGATTGTGACTTTCACATAAGAATCAAAGACTATTTCAATTGATTGTTATTCTAAGATTAATCGACTGCATTCTATTTATGGTTGTTTGACTTTGGTACATTAATTGATTGTTATTGTAATTCAACTAGTTAAATTTTTTAAACAAAAATTTCAAGATTCCAAATGTATTACTTTTCATTTACAATTCATTATTCTGGCTGAGTGAATTTCTGACATGTCTAATTCATTATTGTTTTATCAGAGAAAGACTTGACCTTGATGTATTGTATAATGCATCACATCAAGTTCAGCTAGGTTTATGTCATAAAGGAACACATGGTCAAAGCCAGGAATATGGTTGACTATCGTATCCCATACATTATGTTGGTGTCCAAGTTTATGGAACATTTTGGTGTTGATCTAGATGGCAAGTTGGTTGAAACTATTAAACCACACGAGGTTACTGCTGCAACCCTTCACAATGGTGATCACTAGGCTTGCAGAGCTAAGGAAGAAGGCAAGGGACAACACAAAGAAGAAGGAGAATCGAGTAATGTTTCAGCTACAGGACAAAATGCTCATTCCGTGTGCACCTTCAATGGATAGAGTTAAACCATTTTCACGGTTTGAGCAATTGGTCCTTGGGAGGCTCGATACAATTAGCCAAGATCAGAGCAGCCACCATGATTACTGTGCAACACGGTTTCAATACCTCGATAGGTAGATAGAAGCAGTCCAAGAGCAACTTGGAGACCTACAATTTGGTCGAGAAGAATAGTATTTTCATGCATATACATGTGTTGTGTGTGTGTCATGTGTATCTACTTAGATTGTATCTAGGTTACTACTGTTGTCTTTCGTTGGTTTCTGCTGATTTATGTTATTAGCTTATTGTTGTTTCTGTTTAATTCTGATGTAATCCTATTTGCTTTCATGAATGAAATTTTGTAGTTTCATTTTGTGTTTAATATTGGTTCTTTATTTCTAAAGTTAATCAAATTTTTTACTTTGCATAGAGTATTCAACTATGGGGGAGTAGAGTTTAAAAATAGTTCTTGGACATACAGTCAATGAGGAACTGAAGGTTTGGTGTAATCTTTTTCATCTTACACACTTGTTTGTCTTCATCAAATTGGGGGAGATTATTAGCACTATTGCTACCATGTGATTTGATGAAGTCAATACTAAACTTAGGAGATTCGTAACTAAAGAGTTTGTTCTTAACCGAGGAGATTGAACCGAGGAGGATGTTCTCTACTAAACCAACGAGGTTGGTGTTCACTAAATCGAGTACTAAGAAGTCTTTACTTACACGAGGAGGTTGTGATCCGATCAACATTGGACTGAGTATGTTTTCTGAATTTGAAGAGATACAGATGAAGGATTATGAGGTTTCAAAGAATACGGTTTCAACACACAGTTTTTCAAGATATACAGAAGCGACATTCAGAATTTGAGAGAATATAGTTTCAGCGCTCGGTTATTCAAGTGATACAAATGTAAATCGTGAATCCAATGCTGCACATACATATATATGCAACTTACTCGTCCAATGAGGTTCATATATTAGATACAACTCATGCATCCAATGTGACCTAAGAAGCTATCATGGCAAATGCCGCCTGAGAAGTCAATATCGCCAGAGAGGTCAATGCAGCTATAAAGTCTTAGTGATGTGGTTTTGAATTTCGAAAATGGACCAAATGCAGCTATGTTTTGGCTTTCCGTGATGGAGAAGCAGCCACATGTTGATATGACCACATGGAGATGCAACGACGTGTTGATACGGCCAATACAGATGTGCCATATGAAGATACAGTGAAGCAGATACGGCCACTCAGAGATACGACATGCAGCCACTCGAAGATTTGGCCACGCAGTGATACGGCTTTGCCAACATGGCACGTTCTCATTGGTTTAAAGGCGTTTTATGTGGTTTGTCCTTTAAACATGAGCATGTATATTCTTGATCCTATGATGAGCTTCGTAGCTTCAATTTTTTTTAAAAAAGAATACATTTTCCGTAATAATTCTTAATGTTTTTAAAATTAACTTGGTAAAAATATGATTTGCAAAAAGCTCAATCGATTGAAGTGAGTCAGTTTATTTTGTTTTTCAACTATTTTCCCTATAAAATAGTAACGCTGGCTTTACAAAAGTAAGAAGAAGACAGTGAGAAAAATGCACAAGTGATATTACAAATTTTCAGATAGAGATTTTCAAGAGAAGTGTACTCGACTTTATTTCAAGAAAGAACAAGATTGAAGATCTTGAAGCTCTCCTTTGGTGAAGAACGTGATACTCTATTTTAAGGATACATTTTCTGTGTTGATTTCTTTTCTGTGTTTGAACTGTATTGTGTAGCATTGTTTTTCGAATTTCATTCTCTATTGTATTGGTGGTTTTGTAGACTATAAATTGTATAGGGTTTACGTTTGTAGCAGTGCAATAGGGTTTTGCACTGGTTTTGCTATGTCTGTAGGGTTCAGAGGTGTATTTTATTACAGGGAGCAACAGGTTCTTGCAGGGAGCAAGTGTATTGAATTATTCTTGGTTGAATTGTGTGTTCTATAGTGAATTTCTTTGCTTGAGGGGCAAAGAGATTGGACGTAGCTCTTGAGGAAGAGTGAACCAGTATAAATCTTGGTGTTCTTGCTTTCTCTTTCCCTTGTTTCATGGGAGTAGTTTTACGTATTATTATTTCTGATTGCATTCGGTAATTGATTGATTTTACGTTGCATGTGATTGTTTCTGTGTGTGCATTCAAAATTCACAGAATTGACTGGTTTAATAAAGAACTTTCATTCTCCACTTTAATTCTTTGCAAAAGTTTGCGAAATTTTTTGAAGATTCAATTCAGCCCCATCCTGAACTCAACTTAAATCATTTTCATATGGCTTGTATACATATACATCATCTTAGCAAAGTTGTATCTAGAAATCTTGTGGAAGGACTCTGTAGACTCAAGTATGAAAAGGACAGGGTTTGTGAAGCACGTCAAAGAGGGAAACTAACAAAAAATTCTTTCAAAAATAAAATTTTTGTTTCCTCCTCTAGAGCTCCTGAACTACTTCACATGGACTTGTTTGGTCCTTTGAGAACTATGAGCTTAGGAGGTAATTACTATGGTCTAGTAGTTCTAGATGACTTCTTAAGATTCACTTCGACTCTTTTTATTGTTTCTGAGGATGTTGCCTTTCATGCCTTCAAGAAACTTGCCAAAGTTATTCAAAATGAAAAGAATTGTTAGATTTATACAACTAAGACTGATCTTGGGGTAGAGTTTCAAAATGAAAGATTTGATAAGTTCTGTGAAAATTTTGGGATCAAACATGATTTTTCAGCTCCTAGAACTCCACATCAAAATGGAGTGTTAAAGAGGAAAAATAGATCTTTGGAAGAACTCGATAGAACTCTTTTGAATGAAAACAATCTTCCAAAGTATTTTTGGGTAGATGCAGTGAACACGGCCTGCTATGTTCTTAACAAAATTTTAAGAAGACCAATTTTAAAGAAAACCCCCTCTGAACTGTTTAATGGTAGAAAGCCTAATGTTTCCCAACTTAAAGCTTTTTGTTGCGAATGCTTCAATTTAAATCATGGAAAAGAAAACTTGGGCAAGTTTAACTCAAAGGCAGATGATGGAATTTTTCTAGGATATTCTACTCATAGTCATGTATATAGAGTTTGCAATAAGAGGAATATGAAAATTGAAGAATCTATGCGTATGTTATTTGATGAGTTTAACCAAAAAATGCAGGAGAATGCTAGGGCAGGTGCAGGTGGTGATGATTCTTTGAAATCTAGAAGCAAATGATTAATGAAGGTCAGTGGAATAATCATGGAGATTCACAAGAAACAAAAGTTGCTAAAGAACCTGTTGTAGTTAAAGCAATTGATGAACCAGTTACAAATGAGGCCAATTTAGAACTACCTAAAGAGTGGAGAGTTCCTAGAGACCTATCATTGGACAATGTCATTGGACAAATGGACAAATGGACAAAGGAGTCTCAACCAAGAAGTCTTTGAACCTTTTATGTAAGCATATGGCATCGTTTCTCAACTGGAACCAAAAATAGTGAATGATGCATTGAATGATAGTCATTGGATCAATGCAATGCATGATGAACTTAATCATTTTACAAGGAATGAGATCTAGACTCTTGTTCCTAAATCAAAAGAAATGAATGTGATTGGAACCAAGTAGGAGTTCAAGAATAAGTTGGATGAACAAGGAATTTAAATATGCTGATCAGAAGGGTTTAAATATGGACCAACCTAAGTATATAGGATTGATTGGTTCCATTCTTTATCTAACTGCAAGTAGACCTAATATAATGTTTAGTATATGTCTTTATGCTAGATATTAGTCCAATCCAAAGGAATCTCACTTCAGTTCAGCCAAGAGAATTTAGAAGTACTTAAAAGGAACTATAGAAGTGGGACAAGAGAGATGTCAGTAAACTTCGCTAGTTATTCAGATTCAGATTTTGCAGGTTGCAAATTAGATAGAAAGAGTACAAGTGGAACCTGTCACTTGCTTGGATCAAGTCTAATTTCATGGCACAACAAGAAGTAAGCTTGTGTAGCAGTATCTACTACAAAGGCAAAATACATAGTTGCAGGAAGCTGTTGTGCACAAATCTTGTGATTAAAGCAACAACTAAGTGATTTTGGCTTGAAACTCACTAAAATTCCTTTAATTTGTGATAACACTGGTGCTTGAAAAATTCCTTCATTTCATCAATGATTATATTAACAATGGTGATTGTGAAATTCAGTTTGTTGAAATTGGAAAATAATTAGCTGATTTATTTACCAAACCACTTGTTAAGGAAAAAATTTTCATGCAAACTGAACTGGGAATAATTGATTTAGAAAATGTTTTATAACTATTAGATGTGTTAATCAGTGATATGATCAGATTCTATGCACTAAATTAAATTGATTGATTCCAGATACCAATCAATTATTATAATCTACATTAATTGGAAATTAATTATGATGATCATGGGTTATTATTGCTTAAGCATTTATAGAATCTAACTGCTACAGTGATGCTGTAAGATACACTTATGGAGCGTAGGCTTGTGACTTAGTCAATGAGTTGTTGAGAAAGAATTAAATTGATTGGAAGTGCCAAGACACAGAGTTGGCATGAACAACATGGAGTGTTGTGCATGGGACACTTGTACTCAATCATTAGAAGTCAAAAAGCATTGACTGAAAAGGCTGCTTACACGGTTTGTTGAAGTTGGTTTTGTCATTTCCAAATTAATTGAACTTGTGCAGAATCTCACCTACATAAAATTAGTTGGTTGATTTTTATTTATTGTATAATAAATGTATGATTCTGAGTGTGATTTCTGTCTATATAAGTTCATGATGCATGTATTCTTCATACATACAAACATTAGAGAATAATTCAGTGGTGAACCTAAGTGCCTCGGTGTAGTACATCATTTGTTTCCAAAACACTTCCCTTGTCCCAACAATGTATGTATCAACTACTCCAAAGAAAAGATCAAAACCCTCAAGAGGTACTAGCATATGTGCAGTAGAGGAAGAAGTCAGAGAAAATGGTCACACAGAGAAGTGGTTCTCTGGTAACCATGACCAGATTGCTTTCTATCTTCATGAGGTCAGCAAGAAGGTCACTCACAACCCAAAATTCCTAAGGGTTGAATGGCTGGAAGGAAAATCTAAACAATGTGAAGTGTATGCTCACGCATCAGAAAAATTGGAAAATTTCCTAAACCGGACTAAGAATCTCTACCCAGATTTGGTGAGAGTGTTCTTCACCAATCCCTCATTTGAAGATGAGGTGATGTACTCCCATGCAAAGGGAGTTGATATGGAGATCACACCTGCAGTTTGGACTGTAGTAGCTGGATTAAAGAACACTAGAAGGATAGTTGGTAAAGGGCATACCAGTTCTCTAGAAGATTACAACATGAAATAATTTTTCAGATCGTGTTTGAGAAATCCTCATGTTGCAATGAGAGGATTTTATGTTGAAGGACTGTTGATGAATGCTAGGATACTTTCTTTTCTAGTGGTGTGGCAGTTGACACCAAGAGGATACAATCATGTTGTGTTGACAAAATAGAATTTGATTTTGATGTACTGCATCATGCATTGCTTCAAAATCAACTGAGTCAATGTGATCAAGGGAGCACATGAGCAAAAGCAGGAAGCTAGCGGACTATAGAATCTCTTATGTAGTGTTGGTCTCAAAATTCATAGAACACTTTGGTGTTGATCCGGAAAGGGAGCTTACTGAAGTAGTGAAGGCTCACCATGAAATTACTACTGCAACATTGTAGAAGATTGGTCTGAAGAAGGTGAATGACGAATGTTGGATCTGCAAAGCTGAAGAGGAAGAAGAAGGTCAGCAACAACTAGTGGAACTATTAATGATGGTGTCGAACATCCAGGAGATGATGCAGGTCCTAGTGGTACTACTGCTGCAAACTTTGCTATGGTGCCATATGTGCCTCCCGTGGATAGAGAAGAACCTTTATTCAGGTTTAAACAAATAGTGATTGGGAGACTATAAAACATGATCAAAGGGATCATCATGAATTATGCACTGCACGTTTTCAACATATGGATAATCACATTGAAGCAATTCAAGAGCAGTTGGCTGATACACACTATAGCCTAAGCACTTAGGATGTCCATTGCATTTGCATTAGATCATATATTTTATTGTCTTCTTTATATTATTGGGTAGGTTTGTCTCATGAACTATTTGTTGCTATCTTATTTTGTTATTTGCTTATTTTGGTTGTATTCTGCTTAGTCTGTGGTTGGATGGAAGTCTGTTAAAATCTTTTTCTTTTTGCTTCTGGTTGATTGATGATAATATGGTAGTTATGTAATGTAATCCTTGACTTATTTCATTTCAATGAAATCTACTTCTGTTTTAATATCAATTTCATTCACAAATTCATTGTGCCTTAATTTTTGGTGGTATATTAATTAGAGGAAAGTTACAAGTACGGGGGAGTTTATTTCTGCATTTTTTTTTCAAAATTTCCTTATCTAAAAGAAATATCAATTTCTGATAAGTCTAATTCAATTAATTGATTATTGAATTCATTTAATTACTTCTGTGTTGAACTATACTGGAAGCATTTTTAATTGATTGTTTTAGTTTTTCAATTGATTCTTTTTGTTCTACGTAATTACATATCCACAATAAATTGTTTTAATTTAGTTCTTTCTTTCTTCCAATTCTTTTACTGGTTTGCAAAAATATTTCAAAGTTCAATTCACCCACCCTCTTCAACTCAGCCTAAAACTCTTTTCATAAGAGGTTCCTATTTATAGACTAACAAAGCCTCCAACTATAACTTGTGGAGCAAGCTTCTTAAAAATCCTCTCCACTAAAATGTTGACAAGTGACTCCTCATGATTGGGTCAAATCCTCTCTATTGAAGGAGTGACATGTGGCAAGGTTAGTTTGAAGGCCAAGCATCAAATCCTCTCCAATGAGTGACAGACAAGTGGTAAAAGCAACTTGGAGAAGAGCTCCCCATGTGGCTCGTAGTTGAAAACTTCATAAGCATATGTGGTGCCTTCTAGCTTCCTAGGTGGCATTTCCTTATATGCTTATTTCTTAGGTAGGCGTCCACTTGTCATTATGGGCTTCCAGACCCAAAAGGTTGTTAGCACTACTACTACTATGGTATATGATGAAGTCAACTTGGTCCAAGAATGAAGATCATTTGGGAGTTGGTCTAAACTTAATATGTGTGTTAGTGTGATCCAAACTATAGCATGAACCTTGAACCAATGGAATGAGCTTTAAAGATCCACTAAGACTAAAAGATATAAAATTGAATTTAAGTGAGACTTAATCATTTTTGAAAATCACTTTTACAAAGTACTTCAACTAATTTTTTTCGAAAATTAATTTGTTGACAATGTTGTTGATAGAAAAATCAATTGATTGTTTTTCATTTTCAATTGATTGAATAGCGACAATTTTTCTGTTTCAAACAATGTTTTACTATATAAAATAGATTGAGCTTTTCCTACTAACGAGATAACACAAACAGAGAATTTTTGAGCGATTAAGTGTGATTAACAGAGCATCTTTGAGAATCTATTGGCTTTGAGTGGGATAATTCAAGAAAGATCAAGATTGTAGATCTTGAAGCTCATCCTTAGTGAAAGTTTTTGTGCTATGGTTCTGCATCACAAGGGAAACTTCTGCATTTATTTCATCCATTATTTTGACAGTTGTTTTTCTACAAATTGTATAGGCTTTAACATTTGTAGGAGTGTAGTAGGGTTCTGCATTGTGTGTTGTATCTCTGCAAGGTGCAAATGTGTTGTTCTTGCAGGGAGCAAGGGTTGATTGTAATTGTATTGTTTGAACTTGGTGTTCTTGAGTGAATTTCTTTGCTTGTTAGCAAAAAGACTAGATGTAGCTCTTAAGGAAGAGTGAACCAGTATCTAGGGCTTCTAACCTAAGGTTCTATAAAGTCATTCCAAAACTCGCTTCTCTTACCTGAATTGGAGCAGAGACACTTGTGAAGAGTTTTGAAAATCAAGAATCACAGAGATAGCCTAACCTGCATCACAAAGTTATATTTAAAAATTTAATCACATCACCAAAATCTAGAACTAACAAAGACTACTCTTGAACTCTCAAAGGTCACATACAAAACATCTAGACTCAGGTAACTAGAAAGACTTGAAAAATGACTCAAGGGAAGAAAAGGCTTAAATGAACTTACTCATAAATAATGTTGGACAATCCTTCTAGAGCAATCTAGGCACCAAGTCACTCAAGACACATGAGAGCATGCGCAACATGGAAGCTAGAGTGTCTAAGGAGTTGTCACATGGCAACCTCTCATTTGAGAGGATTGAAGCTTGGGAAGCAAGCTACTCTTGCCACATGTCATCATATAAGTGAAGAGTATCTTGAAGCTTGCTCCACAAGCTACCTCCTTACCACATGTCATCACCTAAGTGGAGAGTATTCTGAAGCTTGCTCCACAAACTACTCTTGCCACAAGTCATCACCTGAGTGGAGAGTTTTTTTATTAAGTTTCTTATACAAGCTAAGGCATCCCAGACTCTATAAATAGAAATGTTTACTACATGAAAAATTAACTTCAAATTAGTAATGAAATATTGCCCATTTTTTGCCATTCTACTTGTTCGTGAGTTCTCCCTAGGTTAGTCTCCTTCTAGACTTAGCCTAGACTCTTTCCTATAGAGTTGGCCTCACCTCTCACTCTCATAAATTCCTTGTCTCCATATCAATCCATTGAACTTCTCTAAGTTCTAATAACCCTTCCACTCATCAAAACTCATTCATCATTCATCCACAAAAGAAATCACAAAGATGACTAATTAGAAGAAGAGCGTTTTCTATCAATCTTTGTGTGCTTTTGATTTTCTGTATTTAAGTTCCTTAACTTCATAATATATCACTAGTGAATTTCATATATTTAGGTTTCCATTGTGTCTAGTTGTTTTGTTCCAATTCATTGGCCTCCTTAGGAATCATTCTCACTGCCAATTTTTACTATAGTAGCATTGGTTTGGGTATATTGTATAATAGAATCTAAACCGTATTTTGATGTGACATTTTGTTTGATAACACTTTAAGATGTTAAGAAAATTCTTTTAAAAAAGAACATTCAAATTCTAAAACAAAAATATAATAAATCGCAAAAGCTTGAAAGTTCATTGCTAAAAAAATAGAGTGTTGTGTAAATATTTGGTCTCGGGTTTTATTGTTTTAAAATTTGTCCAATGCTTTTTTTATGTGGATTTTTTATGAATGTGACTAATAATGTGTTTTCGATCTTAGATAAAAATTTCAAGGTCAAAAACTAAATAGAAAAAATTAGATAAATCAAATAGCCACAGTGGTCAGAATACTCTTATTATAGTGTTTTTTGTTTTGTAATCCATTCTAAAGCTATTCCTAGAATTCCTTTTGTGTGCTTAACTTTCTTGTTAGCCTTAATTACTTTATTTGAGTCTTTTAAATAATTCTTTCAGTTTTTTCGTTGTTATAATCCTTTCAGTGTACCATTTTCTTGCTTTTATTTGTTCACCTCTTGAGATAGAATCACCTCTTGGTTTGTGAATTCTTTGAAGAAAGGTTGACTAATCACTTAGGTAGCCTCTTGGAGAAGAACAAGGCTTGCAAACAAGGAATAATCTCTAGAGAATCCACAAGGCCTAAAGTGCAGCTAGGACCCAAACACAAAGCGATTAAACTTTAGAAGACCTTCCTTTAGTCTTTAGGTTCACAAGAGCACACACCTTTTTGGAAAAATTATTTTGTGGTTTTCATTGAGAGATGTTGTGGAAGAGGATTGGAAAACACTTTGACTAGGAAAGACTTGGTACTTAAGTTGCCCAAGGGACGCACTCGAAAGCCTTTCATTTCTATTTCTTGTTGGAAACTTCACCCGAAAATATTAAAAAATTTCTTTTGTGAAAATTCTTTTGGCACTCAATCTTTTGTTAATTTTTCTAAAATTTCTGTGAAAACCTTGTCTAACAAAGAAGAGTGACCATGCCTCCTCCAATGGTCGAGCTAGAGTAAAAAATACCAAGGGAGAATGGATGAAAGATGAGCCCAAGAAACAAATGTAAGAGATGATGACTGCTATGATAGCTAAATCAATGAAGGAAATGAGGATGATGATGAACAAAATGATGGTACAAAAAGATGAACATAGTGAAGGACCAGGGACAAAAAGGAGAGATTATAAAGATTTTCCCTCACATGGAGAGTGTTCAGAGAGTAGCCATCATAACCAAGATTTGTACATAGCTCCTCCTAAACAACATAAAGAGCCGAAAGTTGAACATCCTCCTTTCCTTGGAAAGGAAACTGTGGATGATTACTTAGACTGGGAGATGAAGGTCGAACAACTGTTCGAATGCTACCAAGTGCACAAGGAGCGAAAAGTATCTCTAGCAAAACTTAGTTTCCAAAGAGCGGCTATGTACTGATGGATGGCTCTTGTAAAGGATAATCAACTTCGTTGTTATCCCCAAGTACAATATTGGAATAAATTAAAATCAACCTTACAAAATGTCATGTACCCTCATACTATGATAGAGAGATGATGGATAGGCTCTACCAACTCTAACAGAAAGATATGTCTGTTGAGGAACCGGTAACTTGTGACATAGTACTAATGGAGGTTGTACACATTTTACTAAGTCGTTCGTGGCAATGTGATAAACAAAAACAAACTCACCAATAAAATTAGTTTCCTCCATAAGGGAAAGAAAATCATTCTTTATCTCTCACACCACAACAAGTAAGAGAGGACCAAAACATTTTGAAAAAAAATAGAAAATGAAAGGAAAAAAGAAAAAAATAACTAGTACAAAACCTTTCTCATTCAAATAAACTCAAAATAGAAAAGGGAGTGAGTTTGGAGCCTTGTGTTTCCTCTAGTATTGTTGTTCCCCAAAAATCTTTAAAAATTGGAAATAAAATAAAAGCTCTTCTACGATAACAACGCTCTTTCTTATCTCATGTAAAGAGGCACTTACTACCACCAGTAGTGAACTTGAATCTCTCCCTAATAAGGTTAAAACTATTTTGAAAGAGTTTGATGATATATTTCCTAAAGAGGTTCCAAGTGGTTTGCCGCCTCTAAGGGGAATAGAGCATAAGATTAATTTAGTTCCTAAAGCTAGCCTACCCAATAGGCCTTCTTACAGAGCAAACCCCGAGGAAACCAAGGAAATTGAGTAGCAAGTTAATGAACTAGTGAAGAAGCACTGGGTTCAAAAGAGTCTCAGTCCTTCTACAATTCTCATGTTTTCGGTCTCCAAGAAAGACGAGTTTTAGAGAATGTGTATTGATTTTCGGGCCATCAACAACATGTAAATATAGGCACGCAATCCCTAGGTTAGATGACATGTTAGATGTAATACCCTAGAAAATAACTATAGAATAAAAACTAACCTGAAATTAGTTTTATGGATAAATAAGATAACACTTGAATATTCTTTTAACAAAAAAAGAAAAGTTGTTTAAATAAATAGAAATTAGTTATTTAGATTTTATTTTTATAATAACCACCAATTATCTCTAAGCAGATATTCTGTTTATAAAAACTACCAACTCTCTCTCTCTTTCTTTAAGAAGATATACAGTTTCATTCTTATGAGAACCACCATTTCTTTAAAACAATTTCTCTTTAAAGTTTTTTACCTTCTCTCTAGATTTGTGATCTCATATGTTATCAGATTGACAATTAGAGGACACCCCTAGATTCCTAGCATTGAGTAGATCAAGAGTGTCCGATTAGATTTTTGAACAAAATTAGGTTACCCATGATTTAGGGTTTTTGAGTATCTCTACTCTATAGAGGTAAGGGAAGCTAGTTTGATTGTTTTTCATAAATATTGTAATTATTTGTTTATTAATGAATTGGATGAATGTTTATGAATAGTATGATGTAGTATCAATGTTGTGAATGATGTGGTGTGTGATTGAAACATAGTATCTTTAGGAAAGGAGATACTCGTGCTGAAATTATTAGGATGTGCATTGTTTGGGGATGCGGAGGTATCCTGACTCTATTGGTACATTGGATTCACATAGATGAAGATTACCAGTTAGTGAAGAGTCGAAGGAGGTTCATATGGCCATATCCGAGGTTTGAAATATAAGCCCGATCGGAATAGGACATATGGATTAACCCTGTGCATATGGGATCCGAGGTTTGAAATATGAGCCTGATCGGAATAGTCTATATCCGAGGTTTGAAATATGAGCCCGATCAAAACAGATGGGTGGTATATGACAGGTGCACACATTTGAGTCTAACTCTATGCACAAGTGTCTTCCGAAAGTAGAGAGTCTAGTGTCTTTCTTTTTTGAGTCGGTATATGTATGATGTGAAATGAATTATGAAAGCTTGATTTTTTTGTTGGTTGATTGGGTTATAAATTTAATTTATGAAAATATACTTTTTTAAAACTCTCTAGCTTACCCTTATTTTTGTGTGATGTTTGTTTTATTTTTAAATTTGCGATGATCGTGTATTACACGTGAGTAGAGGATTTGACAGGTGCTGTGAGTCCCAAGTGAATTGTTGGAGAAGCTTTATTTTATTTTATTTGTAATTTTATGAAGATATTTTTATTAAATCTTATTTCGAAAAGTATATTTTGAAATACATGATGAATATATGGATTTTGATATTCAAGTTTATTATATAATTTTTCATGCAATAAAATTTCTATTATATGAAAAATATGGGATGTTACATTAGATGAATTGCATGGGATAAACATATTTACTAAAATTGATTGTAAAGTACTTACCATCAAATTAGAATTAAAGAGGAGATGAATGGAAGACTGCTTTGAAGACCAAATTTGGATTGTAAGAGTGATTAGTCATATCATTTGGCTTGACCAATGCCCGTAGCAATTTTATGAGGTTAATGAATTATGTTGATGTGATATGAAAAATAAAAATAAAGGTGTTTTTTTCTTTTATTTTTCTAGGTTTATGCAGGAATGGGTTTGTTTATTTCCTTCCTATCATGAACTCTATATAAAGAGATCTCTTGTACTCATTTTGGTAGACTTGGAAATGAGTAGAAATCTTTGAAATCTTGAGTGTGTTTCAAGTTGTGTTTCTCCCTTGCTTATCCTATAGTAGCGCTTCATAGTTTATCTCTTGGTGGTACATCGGGGTTCATCAAAAGGAAGCGGAGAGGTTCTCTCTTGGGGTTTCTTATCTTGTGAGCTAGATCACAAGTGGTGATTCACCACCTTGCTTATCTTAGGGATTTGAGTGGTGCAAGGTTCTTCCCAATTCCTAGCATTGATTCTTATCTTGTGGGCTAGGTCACAAGTGACAAATTACAAGCTTGCTTACCTCATGAATTTGAGTGGTGCAAGGTGTTGTTCTAATTCCTAGCATTATCCTGTCTTCTTGTATTTTCTTTAACAACTTTCATTTTTGAGATTTCCGTAAAATCATATTATCTAAGAATTCATCAAGAAACCATCCAAGAATTCATCCAAGAGTCCCTCCTTAAAGCTTGAGTGGAACGATCATACAACTTAAGTCATCGTCCATTGATATTGACATTTCTGGATTTCGCATTGTACCTTCAGCTTGGGAATTTCGAATCGCATGTACTTAGGGATTATGTAAGGTTTTTTGTTGTTGTTTATTTTGATGATATTTTAATCCATAGTCAGAGTCTTAATGACCATCTTAGTCATCTCAAACAAGTCTTATCTATTCCCATTTCTCACGAACCTTGAAAAATGCACTTTTTGTAAAGAAAATGTTATATTTTTAGGCTTCATGCTAGGGAAAAATGGAGTTCATGTTGATCTCAAGAAAATAAAGGCCATTCAAGATTGGCGCACCCTTGAGATCGTAGGAGAAGTTAGGAGTTTTCATGGCCTAGCCAGTTTCTATCGACGATTTGTTTAAGAATTTCTCTACGATAACATCTCCTATTATCCAACTTGTTAAGAAGGATGTGACTTTTGTCTAGGGTGACAAACTCCTTACTTCTCTTACAGTCTCAAGGGTGACAAACAAAAATTAACCCATGCACCTGTTCTAGTTCTTCCTAATTTTGCTAAAACCTTTTTGAACTACAATGTGATGCCTCGAAGGTTGGCGTAGGTGTCGTTACTTCAAGGTGGCCAATTATCCCAGTTATGACAAAGAGATTTATGCTCTAATTCGTGTCGTCCAAACCTGGGAACATTATTTAGTGACTAAGGAATTTGTCATTCATACTGAACATGAGTTACTAAAATACATAAGAAGGTAGGGTAAATTAAATAAAAGACAAGCAAAATGGGTTGAGTATTTGGAGCAATTACCTTATGTTGTCAAACATAAATCTAGAAAGACTAATGTAGTTATGGATGCTTTGTCTAGATGACATGCTCTAATAATTTCTCATGGTGTTTGAATTCTTGGTTTTGACAACATAAAGGAATTGTATGAACAGGATAATTATTTCTCATCATTTTTTTTCATTTTTCCTTAAGAAACCTTGTGACAAATTCTATCTTTCTGAGGGGTATCTTTTTAATAAAGGAAAAATTGGTAGACCCTAAGGATCTATCAAAAAGTTCCTTGTGCAAGAAAGTCATGAAAGGAGACTTGTGCATCATTTTGAGCTGGATAAAACCCTAATCGTGTTAAAAGATAAATTTTATTGGCCTCACATTAAAGTAGATATCCAAAGGTATTGTAGTAAATGTTTAGTTTGTCTTCAATCTAAGTCAAAATTGATGCCTCATGGACTTTACACCCCCTTACCTATAGCCAAAGCCCTTTGGGAAGATGCTAGTACGAATTTTATTCTAAGGCTTCCCTGAACACAAAGGGATCATGATTCCATTTTTGTGGTGGTGGATTGTTTTAGTAAAATGACCCATTTCATTTGCTACCACAAAGTGGATGATGCTAGCATCATCTCACATTTGTGTTTCAAAGAAATTGTTAGATTATATAGTTTACCTCGTACCATCATGTCTAATAGACATGTTAAGTTCCTTAGCCATTTTTGAAAAACTTTGTGGGCTAGGTTAGGAACTGAAGTTTTGTTTCCAGTACATATCATCTACAGACTGATGGACAAAATGAAGTAGTAAACACATTTATGTCTACTATTTTATAGGTATTCGTTAAGGATAACAAAAAGTCGTGGGATGAACATTTTCCTCATATAGAATTTGCATATAATTGGGTAGTTCATCGAACTACTAATCTTTCTCCTTTTAAGGTTGTTTATGGGTTTAATGTTGTCACTCCTATTTGCATAATGCGTCTTCCTGATAGTTCTTCTTTATTTCATAAGGAAGGAATATCTAGATTGGAGTTTGTTAAGAAATTCCATGACAAGATTAAGGAACAAATTGAAAAAAAAAAGACTCAAAAATATGTTTAACACAACAACAATAAAAGGAGAAAGAAAATGATTTTTAAGGAAGGGGACTTAGTATGGTTACATTTACAAAAAGAGAGATTTTCATCTTTAAGAAAATCTAAACTAAAAAAATCAATGATAATGCCTACATCTTCGAACTCCCTCAGGATTATGGTGTAAATCCTATATTTAATGTTTGTGATCTAACTCCTTTTACAGGACTGCATAGTGAAGATTTAAGGACAAATTATTTTCAAAAGGGAGGGTATAATGAAGGTATACCTAAGAGACCATATGATAGGCCTATCACAAGAAGCAGGCCAAAGGCTAGAGGAGGAAGAAAGCTTGCAGAAGACTTTTCTATTCTGAAAAGTGAATTATTAAAATTTTCCTCCTTTGTATAAATTGTAAAAAATAGAACAAGAATTTTTTAGCCTTGTATTTTGGGCCAAGGTAGTACAAAAATTTAAATTTTGGGCCTTGTATTTGGGCCAAACCCTATCCCTGAGAGAGAGAGAGTTAGCACCTAGGTTAAGAGCTAGGGCTTAGGTGGCCCCTACACATGCTTCCCAAGCTCCTTGCCACATGTTACCATGCCAATGGAGAAGATCCTATTCATTCATGGCTTGACATATGTCATTCTCTAATTGGAGAGTTTTTAAGAAACTTGTCATACAAGTTAGGGTTAGGGTTAGTCTTAATTTTTTTTCTATGAATAGAGGTGTTTTCCTCTTGCAAAATAACTTTGATGAATATATTGAATTCCTGAAAAAATATTTTTAGCACTTATACTCTTGTCAAGGTTTTCTTTAGGTGAGTCTTACATAAGACCTTTTCTAGATTTCCTCCTAAGTGTTTGCCTAACCTAACTTTGGCAAATTCCTTTCCAAATCTTCATCTCTTCATATCAACTCATTGTTTTCTACATGATTTCGCTGCACTCCATGGTACGTTAAATTTGAGAATAAGAAGCACTGGGAGCAAGCATGCAAAGCTAGGATTGTATCATTTGCATATGAGCTTAGGTTCTCTTCTTTCTTGTTTTCTTGAAGGTTTCATAGTGTTTTTTACATCACATCACCGATGAATTCAATTCTGATGAAGATTATGAGATCTTGTTTCTAACCAACATGCTTAGGTGCCTATTTAGAAAGAAAGGAAACTCCAAGGGCAGAAGGTTCAAATCTAAAGAAGGCAAAGAGATCAAAGACAGGATTCTGTGTTATGGATGCAAGAAGCCAGGACACTTCAAATCAATATGCCTTTATCAGGTTAAAGAAAAAGAGGAGAAACAACCGATTATTTTTCAAAAACAATCAATTATTTAACTTAGCAGTGTAGGTTTCACTATATAAACCTGTGAGCAACGCGTTTTTGAACATGAAATTCATTTCTAAGTATCTGAAAAATATTTCAAAGCATTACTTGAGAGTTTCTTGGAGATATTCCTTCAAGTTTGGAGAGGTTGATCAAGACTCATTCAAGATCACAATTGATTCTCAGTCTTGAAGAGGATGTTGCTTGCATTTGATTAGGAGATTCATCCAGCAGCTACTTCTCTTCAAGGTAAGTGATTCTTTTTGTATTGAGATAGATTTTTGGTTGTTGTGTTGTGATCTTAAGTACTGTAATTTGAAAATCATATGTTCTTCAGTAGAGCTATACTTGAATAGGGTGTTTGAGTATATTTTGTATTTGTAATTCATTGTAATTTCATTTGTGTTATAAGTTTGCATCATACACTGCAAAAGGGTTATGCATTTAGCAGTAGGGTGTTGCATCTTATGTTGTAGGGTTCTGCATAAGGGTAGAATCAATCTTGTAGGGTTCAAGACTGAATCAAAAGACTGAATGTAGCTCTTGAGGAAGAGTGAACCAGTATAAAAATCCCTGTGTGGTCCATTCTGCCTTGCTGCATTTACATTCCCTGAACCGATTGTTTTTCTCGACAACACCTACAATTCCATTCTGGCAACAAAATCAACTAGCTGAAATAGGTTTTTAATAAACTATTTTTTTTTTTTGGAAATCATGTGTGAGTGATTTTGTACATGTTTCTTGGTTAAGTACTCAAGTTTATTGTCCAATTCAATCTGTTTTCATTCAAGAACAAGAGGATTGTTAACTGTTTTTTAATGAATTGCACAGAACTACTTTAACTTGTTTTTCAATCTTCAATTTGTGTATTTTAACTTGAATTTTGATTTAATGGGTTCTGAACAATTTTCAATATAGATCTTTTGATAAATTGGTTCTATATTAGTTGAAAGGTTCATTTTTTGCAAACACTTGAAATATAAAAAATGGGTTGTGTAGATTGAATTAAATTTGTTTTTAAACCTTTGCTGCAAAAGGTTTTAGCTTACTAATAACAAGATAAATTGCCTAGTTTTTTTGGTTTTGAACAAATTTGATAAATCGCTTTTGATCCTTCTTTATATAAATTGTATTTGAAAAGGTTTATCTAGTCAATTTCTGCTCTTAATTGAAAGTTGTTCATTGGTTTATGCTTACTGCACTAAATACTGGTTTAACAATGTTTTAAGAATTTTTAACAAACTATTTTCCAGTTTTAGCTAACTGTTTTCTGGGCAAATTTTTTATCATATCATTCTTATTCTGTTTTGTTATTAAATTGGTTTTAAAGGAGGTTTTCGAACTTGAATTACTAATTTTTATTATATATTGTTATTGGTTAATAATTTCAATTGGTCAAAATCAAATTTCAGCTAATTATTTTTATGTTGGAGTACCTGAAATTTTTCTAAGTGCTGGATAGCTATTTTTAATAAACTATTTTTCCATTTTAACTAGCTGTTTTACTTGACACATATAGAAATCCCTTTTGACTTAATGGTTTGTCAATTTAATTGATTGTTTTCTATATATATTGCTTGGTGATTATTGATTTTGAAAAAGGAATAATAGTTCAATTCAACCCCCTCTTGAACTTTGGCCAATATATTTTTCAACAATTAGTATCTAGAGCGGGTTCTTGAAAGTTACTCAAATGATCCAATATGGCTGAAAACAAACTTTCGTTTGCAGAGGGAGCCTCTATTAATAGGCCTCCATTGTTTTGTGGATTGAACTACCCATTCTGAAAAGTCAGAATGAGAATTTTTATTGAATCGATTGATCGCGGTGTGTGGGATGCTATTGTGAATGGCCCTTATATGCCTCAAGTTTTTGTTGATAATCAGTATATTGATAAACCTTGGTGTGCTCGGACTAATGTTGACAGTAAGAAAGCTCGGTATGATAGCATTACTGAAATATAATTACCTCATCACTTAATCTTGATGAATTTTCAAGGTCGCACAGTGTACATCAGCTAAAGATATATTTGACACCTTAGAAGTCATGTATGAGGGAACGAGCGACGTCAAAACAGCAAGAAAGCATGCTTTAATACAAGAATATGAGCTATTCAGAATGAAGCAAGGGGAGACAATTGCGGACATGTAGAAAAGATTTACCCATATTGTTAATCATTTGATAGGTTTGGGCATGGTATTTGACAAGGAAGAGTTAAACATTAAAATTCTAAAATGCTTGGATAGAAGCTGGCACCGAAGGCCACATCCATTTCAGAAACAAGAGACCTTACCACCTTGACTACTACAACATTATTCGAGAAGCTCATCAAGCATGAACTCGAAATGAACCGACTAAATGAGCAATAGTATGGTGAGGAAAAGCAAAAGGGAATTGCGCTCTAGTCTGCGATTTAGAAAGAGGACAATAATGATGAGTGTTCCAGCAGTTGTAGTGAGATAGAGACTTTAACATTACTGACCCAAAAATTTAGCAAATAATTTAAGAAAAAAGAAAATGATAAGAGTCAACCACCAAAGAATACTGAAAAGGTTGATAATCGTCTAATTTTACTTGTTTTGGTTGTGGCAAATAGAGTCACATAAAGATGGAATGTTTGAATCAGATGCATAAAGAAAAGCTCCCGAGAAGAAATATGGGAAGAATAAGAAGCAGAGAAGGGCATACATTGCACGGGAAGATCATGACACTTCCTCAACCTCTTCATCAGAAAAAGAAGAGGAGGCAAATCTCTGCATGATGGTTGGACACGATACAAAGAGCAGTGTAAGTTCTAGTATTTCCCTAACTCATGAGAACAATAGTAATTTGCTTAATGCTTTCAAAGAAATTCATGAGGAGCTAACCGTCTGGCCCTTTCAAAGAATAGACTTAAGGGACTTAATAGTTGGCTTAAAAGTAAAGTAAGACAACTAGAAGAAGTGTTATTAAATTTAAAATCTGATTTTGAATGCCTTGAAATGAATCCTATTAATTCTTCTTGTAGTTGTTTTGAAGTTGTTAAATTGTTATAAATATGAAGTTTTGAAAGAAAAAGTTAAATACTTGATTAAAACTGTTTCAGAATTTTCTCTGGGAACAACCAATTTAAATGCAGTGCTTAGTTCTCAAAGATGTGCTGTTAGTGGATGGGCTAAAGCATAACTTTTCAAGGATGTGTTCTTGGTGGACGGGCTAAAGCATAATTTGTTGAGTATTAGTCAGCTATGTGATAAAGGCTATGAATTCACATTCAAACCTAACTTGTCCCTCACATCGAATCCATCAAAACATTAGACCTTGCTTATTGGTAAAATAGTAAACAACATTTATATGCTTAATATTTGTGATATTGCATCTGGTATGACTTATTTTCTCTCCAAGAATGATGATTCATGGCTCTATAGGAGGTTAGCGCATATACATATGCATCATCTTGATGGATTTTTTTCCAAGAATCTAGTAGAGGGACTACCTAAACTCAAGTTCGAGAAAAATACAGTATGTGATGCATGTCAGAAGGGGAAACAACAAAAACTATTTTTAAGTCTGAAAATTTTTTTTCCTCTACTAAACCTATTGAATTGCTTCACATGGATCTATTTGGTCCTTCTTATACTAAGAGTATAGGCGGTAACTACTATGGTCTTGTGATTGTTGATGACTTCTCTAGATTCACTTGGACATTGTTCATTGTAGCTAAGGATCATGCATTCACAGCTTTTAAATAGCTGGCCAAAGTTTTACAAAATTAAAATAACTGCCTTATTTCTGCAATCAAATTTGATCGTAGGGGAGAGTTTCAAAATTAGATATTTGAGAGGTTTTGCATTAAACATGGTATAAAACATAATTTTTCCGCTGTAAGAACCCTACAACAAAATGGAGTTATGGAGAGGAAAAATATAACTTTGGAAGAGCTTGCACGAACTTTATTAAATTACTTAAAGCATCCAAAGTACTTTTGGACAGACGTTGTTAATACTGCTTGTTATGTTTTAAAACGTGCTTTCATCAGACCCATTTTGAAAAAGACTTCCTATGAGCTTTTATAAAGGAAGAAAACCAAATATTATCCATTTTAAAGTGTTTGGTTGCAAATGTTTTGTTTTGAATAATGGCAAGGATAATCTTGGCAAGTTTGATACAAAGGCTGATGAAGACATCTTTCTTGATTACTCTTCTCACAGTCATGCATATAGAGTTTATAACAAAATAACTATGACTGTAGAAGAATCTGTGCATATTTTATTTGATGAGTCTAACCTTTAATTGCGAGATGTTTCTAAGAATAATGCAAATGATGAAGATAATAGTGAGCTATTACAGAGAAACAGTCAGCTGATTTAGAAATTCAACCAACTGAATTTATCAGATGAGGAGCCAATTGTTGAAGCAGCTGAACAACAAGCTCTAACTCAAGAAGAAGTACCACCTACACCTGTTAACAATGCAGACCTGCCAAAAGAGTGGAGAATTCCTCAGTTATCTTTAGATAACACCATTGGCTAGATAGAGCAGGGAGTTTCTACTAGACGCACTCTTAACCATTTCTGTGAAAATATGACTTTTGTGTCTCATATTAAACATAGTTCTATTCAAGATGCTTTGAATGATGAAAAATGGATAAAAGTTATGCATGATGGGATAAGTTAGTTCCCTAGGAATAATGTATGGGTTTTGGTTCCTAAAACACCTTATATGCATGTAATTGAAACTAAGTGGGTGTTTAGGAATAAGCTAGATGAACAAGGCATAATAGTTAAACACAAAGCTAGGTTGGTAGCTAAGGGCTATAATCAAGAAGAAGGCATTGATTTTGGGGAAACTTATGCTCCTATTGCTAGATTAGAAGTTATTAGATTACTACTTCCCTATGCATGTTTATGTGGTTTTAAACTCTTTCAAATGGATGTGAACAGTGCTTGAAGAAGTATATGTCTCTTAGCCATCGGACTTTGAGGATCATAGACAGCCAGATCATGTATATAGACTGCAAGAATCCTTTTATGGTTTGAAGCAGGCTCTAAGGAAATGGTATGAAAGGTTAAGCAACTTCCTCACTTCTCAAGGTTGCGAAAGAGGCAAAGTTGACAAAACTCTTTTCATTAGAAAGCTTAATAGTGATATCATTTTAGTATAGGTTTATGTAGATGATATTATATTTGGTTCTTCTAATGAAAGTCTTTGTCAAGATTTTGTGTATGCAAGGGGAATTTTAGATGTCCATGATGGGAGAACTAAACTTCTTCCTTGGATTACAAGTGAAACTAATGAAGCATGGGACATTTCTCTATCAATCTAAGTATTGTAAAGAGCTATTGAAGAAGTTTGAGATGGACAACTGCAAAGAAGCTACCTATAATTAGATGAGAAGGGAGTCTCTATGGATCAAACCAAATATAGAAGGCTAATTGGATCGTTATTGTATCTTACAACAAGTAGACCTGACATTCTGTTTAGTGTTTGCATGTGTGCCAAGTTTCAATCAAACCCCAAAGAATCCCATTTCAAAGCTGGAAAGAGGATACTCAAATACTTGAAGGGAACTGTCAACGTGGGCTTATGGTACCCTAGAGGAGCCCCATTAAGCTTGACAGGCTACTCAGACTCAGACTTTGCTGGTTGCAAGCTAGATCGAAAGAGCACAAGGGGCACATGTCACCTACTAGGAGCTAGCTTGATATCGTGGCATAGCAAAAACAAAGCATGTGTTTCCCTTTCAACGGCTGAAGCAAAATATATAGTCGTAGGAAGCTGTTATGCCCAAATACTTTCGCTAAAACAATAGCTAATTGATTATGGCTTAACTCTTCCTAAAATTCCTCTTAAATGTGATAATGCTAGTACTATTAACTTGACCAAGAATCCTGTGCAGCATTCTCAGACCAAGCATATTCAGATTCATCGCCATTTCATAAAGGATCATGTGAGCAATGGTGACTGCGAAATTGAGTTTGTTGAAACTGAAAAACCAGCTTTCTTATTTCTTTACAAAACCTTTTCCAAGAGATAGGTTTAACTACTTGAGAACTGAACTTGGAATTTTGAATACTTCTAATGTCCTTAATTGAAAATGTCTCTCTATTGTTATTTACTCATGCTTATATTTACTAACAATTGGTATTTTGAAACAATTAGTACAACTTTAACTTTTGGTATTTTTAATCGGCTAATTTTCATTTGTCATCTTGTTAAAATTATGTTGTTATGTGAAATTTAACAGGTTATTTTTATAAAATAACCAGCTGAAAATCTGTGCATTTCATTTAACTAATTGATTTTTGAATTTAGCTTATTATTTTCCTAGCACCTTCTATTTAGTTAGTTATTTAAAAAAAAACAACTAATTAAAAATCCAGTTTCCAGAATTTTAATTGATTGTTTTCAAAAAATAATTGTTTAAAATCAATTACGGAGTTCTCGTATTAAATTTTTTTGTGCTAAAACAGTGAACTAACCCTTGAATTGAGTGTGCAGTGGCTGTCCAATGGGATTTGCAAGGTGTTTTAATAAGTTAAAACTTGTGACACACAATTGGAACAAGAAAAGCAATCCCATTTATGCACACCTATGCACTGTTGAATCAGCTCGTTAAAAAGGAAGCTCTGCAGTTTGACTGGTACAATTTTGACAGTTTTTGTGAATCTTTGATCGTGTAGTTAGCTTGTTAAATTCAAAGAACAACTAATTAAATGAATGTGCAACTGATTTGATTTTGTTCTTAACAATTCACATGCAAAACAGAACTGCTTTTGTTTTTATATATTGAAAACAAATTTGCATACTACACTGCATGTTCATTGAAAATTGTATAACTGACATCATTATGCTCCAAACCACTTCCATTCACAGCCATGTCATCCTCCACTTCAAACAAAAGTTCAATGACTCGAGATGCTACTCAAGTATAAGAGTATGGCCACCTTGAAAAGTGGTTCACGGGTAAGCAAACACAAATGCTTGCTTATCTACAGGAGTTCAACAGGAACAGTATCATAGGTCTCAAGTATATCAGAACAAACTGGTCGAAGGAGGAACAACTTGATGACATTTGAAACATGGTGAATCATCAAAAACTTAAGAAATTCCTTGGTGTTTAGGGATTGATATGTATTTATTTTAACCATTTTACTAATGCATTGTGATAGGAATAATGACAAGTTTTGGACCATTTTACTGTATTTGGGCTTATTGGTCTCTAATTAAAAGTTTGACTCAATTTGATGAAATTTTCGGAAAATTTCCACACTTGAGCATGTTTCGTATTTTGCCCATAACTTTTGCTACAGACCTCGTATTAACTTGATCTTTATGTCTTTCTGTAGATAACTTAAAGATATACAAATCATGTGAGCGTGCCCAAGACCAAATTCGGACTGTAAAGTGTTTAAATGAGCCTTGAAGTTGGCGTACAGAATCTGGACAACACTTTGAGCGAAAATATTCAATTGAGGACAACTTAGTCATTTCACCCCAAAATGAGTTGGGATCAAAACTGTGCATTTTTGGTTTATTACGACAACGTACAGGTGGGCTTGGGCCACCTTAGGTCAAAAACAATTCTGAATACTGTAATGAGCAGTGTAGGGCAGCCGCTAACAATGTTTTTGAGACACTTTTTTAATACATTTTTACTTGCTTGTTTCCTCTTGGCTCGTTCTTGGCTCGTTCTTCGTTTCTGTAATTTTATTCCCGTGTTGATTCGCTTCTGCATTTTTCTCTTTGGCTATTGTTCGTGATTCCACCATGAGTGGCTAAAGTTTTTACTCAATCCGGTTCCTAGAGGTTCTCCCATCTCCGTTTATCCCTAGGTTCGTGTTTTGTATTGTTTTTCCACAATTTCCTACTTATTTGCTATTTTTAATTCGATTGTTAAATTTAATGGTTGGATTGAATCAGTAAATGAATGAATACATTTCGATTAGAATGTATTGTGGAGTTCCCGAATCGGAATCAAGTCGAACCGATGATGTTGCTCACCATGCGATTGCATTGGTTTGGCACACTAGGTGTTCGATAAAATGCTCCGCGATTGTGGAATGTTCGGGATGTTAAATAGATGCAGGGATTCCAGTATGTTTAACCCACGAATGTAATTGGGATAATATTTAGGAACCAATGAGGGATTAGGGAGAACCGAAGGGAGATCGGGTTGATTTTCATTACGTGAACTTCTCTATTTTGCTTGAATAATTTTTTTTTTGTTTATTTTGTTTAAGCGTCATACTTGCCAACCCCCCACCCCCACCGTGCTACTGTTTTATATTTTTAGTGATTGAGAATGTTCGAGTGGTTCTTGGAAGAATGACCTAGGTTCGCTATATTGCAAAATCTAGCCTCCTAGTTAATTTAGGACGCGTTCGACAACACGTATCAAATTTTTGGCGCCGTTGCTGGGGACCCTCATAGTTCTCTGTTTTTGCATGCATTTTCATATATTAGGGGCATAGTGGAGTAGTGCAAAATTCGTTTATTCCTTTCTTTTTTTGAATTTTTAATTATTTTCAGTCAAAAGGGGGTATATCGGGTATTTTTGAATTGTTTGACTAACTCCAATTGAGCTGAATTTTTGCAAGGACATAGAGAAAGACATTTGTAACAAGGCCCACTACATTAGGTGGCACCACCTTAAAACTTCCAAATTCGGCCTTTTTGACCACTTTTTTTTAATTTTTAAGATTTTTCTCTTCATTTTTTGACTCCCGGGTACTGCTACAGTTGACCTGTGGTGGTCCCATAATTTTTAAAAATCATTTGATAGTGTTTTGGAACTTATTTTTCCCATTTTCTTCTATTTCATAGATAGTTGTAACCATTTTTCTTATTTTGCATGTTTTTCGTATTCTATCAAATGTGTGATGTATGAATACTAGGAGTAAGGGCTTAGAATTGTATGCCTATGATCCTGAGCTAGAAAAGACTCTGCATCTGTTAAAAAGAACTAGGATACAATCTGAACATGCACCTGACCCTGAGCTTGAACATAATCATGATCATGCATTTGATTCTATTTCTTTATATTCTAGTAGTAATAGTAGTAGGAGTAGTCATATTCACTTTTCTCATCATTCTAGTGTAAGGCATATTGTTGGTTTAGATACTTGTTCTTCTCATTCTGATAACATCAACAATAGAACTCCTAAGGAATTGGTTGCACCTGATGTTACTTATCATCCTTTATGTATTCAATATCCTGAGTTAGATGCTGATTTTGAACTAAAATCTGGATTAATACACTTGTTGCCCAAGTTTCATGGTCTTGCAGGTGAGGATCCGCACAAGCACTTGAAGGAATTTCATGTAGTTTGCAATACCATGGAACCACACGTGATTGATGAGAATCACATCAAACTCAAGAACTTTCCCATTCTCTCTAGATAGGGAGCGAAGGATTGGTTGTACTATCTCCAGCCAGCATCCATTCAAAACTGCGATGACATGAAGATGTTCTTCTAAGAGAAATTCTTCCTAGCCTCAAGAGCCACTACAATCAGAAAAGAGATTTGCAGCATCAGACAAGTAGGTAGACGCAGCCAGTGGAGGTGCCTTGGTGGACAAAACACCTACAGCAGCCAGAGAGCTTATTGCAAATATGGCTACCAATTCTCAGCAATTTAGGACTAGATCCAACAGTAGTGCAGTCTACCATGTGCAAGCCTCTTCCAGTAAGCCAAATTTTCCAACCTCAACCAGTGCAGATCAACAGATTTTAACCAACAAGCTTGATGAGTTGACATCATTAGTGAGACAGTTAGCCGTGAGTCAAACAGTCCAGGTTTCAGCTATTAGTCCACAACCTAGAGCATGTGGTATTTGTTCTGATGTTTCACATCCAACTGATGCTTGTCCCACACTACAAGTAGAGAATTCCAATCATCACACTGTTGCAGCAGCTGGAGCTTTTCTAGGGAGACCTCCACAGTAGTATAATCCTTACTTCAACACATATAACCCTGGATGGAGAGATCATCCAAATCTAAGATGGGGGCAAAATCAGAGTCAGAATCAAAATCAGAATTTCCATAATTCCTCCAACAATTACACCTTCCATCCAAGGAAAAATTGGCAGCAAAACTCCAGCCAACATAGACCTCCATTCCAACATGAGAAGGAGAGTTTTGTGCAACAACCCCCACCATCTACCTCAACACCCTCCCAGCCACAAGGTTGCCCCTCCTTGGAAGAATTGATGAAACAAATGGCAACTAATAATTTGTAATTTTAGCAGAGGACTGAGGCCACCATTCAGAGTCTACAGACCCAAATAGGGTAGTTAATCAGTGCAGTTAATCATAATCAGCCTCAAGTGCGTAACAGTTTTACCTTCCCAAACAATTCCTAATCCAAATGCTAATGGGAAAAACGTGAGTGTCATTACCTTGAGGTCTGGAAAGCAAACAATGGAAGCTGCACAACTGAAAGAGCCAAATTCTGAAGGAATTGGAGCTGGACACAAAGAAAAAGAGTTGGATGCAGCAAGCAAGGCAGCAATTGAGCGTTCTATTCCTGTACCCTTTCAACAGAGATTGATCCCTTCTAAGAAGATGGTAGATGCAACATTGGAGAAAGAAATCTTAGAAACTTTCAGAAAAGTTAAAGTCAACATTCCTCTCCTAGATACAATCAAGGAGATTCCGAAATATGCCAAGTTCTCGAAGGATTTATGCACCATCAAGAGGAAAGTCAAGGGTAATGAGAGAGTCAGCCTAAGCAATAATGTTTCAGCACTCATCCAGTCGATGCCTAAAAAATGCAAGGATCCAAGGACGTTTTCTATTCCTTGCATCATAAGGAATTGTAGATTTGATGATTGCATGTTAGACTTAGGAGCATCGATAAATCTCATGCCCACATTTATTTTTAATTCTCTAGGTCTTGGTCCCTTAAAGGCAACTAGTGTGGTCATTCAATTGGCTAACAGAAGTAATACACACCCTGTAGGTTTAGTTGAAAATGTGTTAGTTCGGGTGAATGAACTTATTTTCCCTGCCGACTTTTACATTTTAGAGATGGAGGGTGACTCTGCTTCTAGCAAGTCCCCCATCATTCTTGGCAGGCCATTCCTTAAGACTGCTAGGACCAAGATAGATGTGCATTTTGGTACTATGTCCATGGAGTTTGGCGATAATGTTGTTAAATTTAATATATTTTATGCCATGCAACATCCTAGAGAGGAGCATTCCATTTTGCGCATTGATGTCATTGATGATGTGATTGATGAGCTATTTGATTCTATGCATTATGAAAGCTTGGATGTTTTTGATAAGTCTGATGTTTGTTGTGATTGCAAAAATAATACATGGTTTCATAATTGTGTTGATTTTCCTGATATATTCATGTATGATGAGTTAGTTTCTTATCGAGAGTCCTGTATTCATGATGTTGATGATGTTAGTGATTATTCTATCGACACTAAGGATGTGTAGGGACTACTTGGTAGTATTTCTTCTGTTGATTCTTTTGCAGGTACTAATCAGGCCCCCATCAGTTCTGTGGAGTTGCTACCTCCCACTACAATTTTCCCCTCCATTGAGCAGCCGCCAAAGTTGGAACTCAAAACCTTGCTTGAACATCTCAAGTATGCTTTCTAGAGAAGGAAGAGAAGCTACCTGTCATCATTGCCAAGCTCTTGCTACCCGATCAAGAAGCAAGCTTGTTGCAAGTCCTCCAAACATACAAGAAAGCAATTGGTTGGACTTTAGCAGATATTCCTGGTATCAGCCCTTCCACTTGCATGCATAGGATTTTATTCGAGGATGGGGCTAAACCAGTGAGACAGCCTCAGAGGAGACTCAACCCACTTATTCTGGATGTTGTAAAGAAAGAAGTCACTAAGCTACTTTAAGCGGGTATCATTTATCCAATCTCTGACAGCTAGTGGGTGAGTCCAGTTCAGGTGGTGCCCAAGAACTCAAGAGTCACCGTGGTAGCCAATGAAAGGAATGAGTTGATTCCCACATGAGTCTAGAATAGTTGGAGAGTTTGCATTTTTACCGGAGACTTAACCAAGCTACTCGGAAGGACCATTATCCCCTCCCATTCGTTGATCAGATATTAGGGTGGTTAGATGGCAAGTCTCATTATTGTTTCCTAGATGGCTACTTAGGTTACTTTCATATTCAAATTACACCTGAGGATCAAGAGAAGACTACATTCACATGTCTTTTTGGGACTTATGCATATAGAAGGATGTCTTTCGGTTTATGTATTGCACCTGACACCTTTCAGAGGTGTATGGTAAGCATCTTTTATGATCTTTTAGAAGAATGCATGAAAGTTTTCATGGATGATTTTTCTGTATATGGGTCTTCTTTTGATGATTGTTTAAGTAGTCTGGCAAAAATTTTACAGAGATGCATTTATAGTAGCCTGGTACTTAATTATGAGAAATGTCATTTTATGGTTGAATCTGGTATTGTGTTAGGAAATGTTATATCAGGGAAGGGAATTGGGGGTAGATTCTGCTAAGATAGAAATTATTTATGTTTTGCTTTACCCCGCAATAGTGCGGGAAGTTCGTTCTTTTCTTGGACATGCACGTTTCTACAGGAGATTCATCTAGAACTTCAGCCATATTGCCCAACCCCTGACCAACCTCCTACAACATGATGTGGAGTTCATCTTCAATGATAACAATAAGACTGGTTTTGGCCACTTGAAGAAGTGTTTGACTACTGCCCCTATCATCTAGCCTCCCGATTGGACACTTCCATTCGAGCTTATGTGTGATGCCTCCAACTATGCAGTTAGAGCAGTTTAGGCTCAATGGCAAGAAAAAGCTTCTCATGTGATATCATATGCATCAAAGACCTTGGATTCTGCTCAGACTAATTACTCTACCACTAAGAAGGAGCTCCTAGTTGTGGTTTTTTCTCTGGATAAGTTTAGATCATATCTACTTAATGCAAAGATTATTGTTTTAACTAACCATGCAGCTTTGAAGTTCCTTTTGAAGAAAACAAATGTTAAGCCACAGTTAATTAGATGAATGTTGTTACTCCAAGAGTTTGACATAGAGATTAAAGACTGGAGTGGAGCATAAAATTTAGTGGCTGACCATTTGAGTCGAATCCAATCACAGGTTGTTGCACCATCCCCCATCAGAAATGACTTTCCAGATGAGCAGCTTTTGAAGCTCCAAGGTAAGTCTCCCCTCCCTTGGTACGCTGATTTTGTTAATTTCCTGGTTGCTGGTGCCTTTTTAGATTATTTTACTAGGGCTCAAACCTTGAAACTGAAAAGTGATTCTAAGCATTATGTTTGGGATGACCCCTACTTGTGGAAATTTTGTAGTGACCAGGTTATTAGGAGATGCGTACCTGACCATGAGTTTTCATCCATACTTGTATTTTGTCATGCATATGCATGTGGTGAACATTTTCGATTGCAAAGGACTGCACGTAAAGTTCTAGATTATGGTTTCTATTGGCCCACCTTATTTCATGAAGCTTATGTTCATTGCAAATCTTGTGAAAAGTGTCAGAGAGTAGGGAGTATTTGTCATAGATATGAGATACCTCATCAACCCATTTTTTTTTTGTGATGTATTTGACGTCTGGGGTATTGACTTTATGGGACCATTTCCTGTTTCTTTTGGTTTTACTTACATATTACTTGCAGTGAATTATGTTTCTAAATGGGTGGAGAGGAAAGCCATACGGACTGATGATTCTAGTGTTGTAGTGGATTTTGTTCGCACCCATATTTTTTGCAAGTTGGGTGTTCCCAAGACCATCATCAGTGACCAAGGCTCTCAATTTTGCAACCGGAGCATGGATGCTTTATTGAAAAAATATGGAGTTCTCCATAAGGTTGCAACAACTTACCACCCACAAACTAACAAGCAAGCAGAAGTGTCAAATAGAGAGATCAAACAAATTCTGCAGAAAACAATGAACTCCAACATAAAGAATTGAAGCAAGATATTAGATTATGCTCTTTGGGCTTATAGGACTGCCTACAAGATTCCGATTGCGATGTCTGCCTTCCGACTTGTTTTTGGCAAGGCGTGTCACTTGCCAGTGGAGTTGGAGCACCGAGCATATTGGGCAATCAAGCATTGTAACATGGATTTGGCCCAATTTGTAGCTGAAAGGAAGTTGCAACTACAAGAATTGGAGGAGCTGAGACTGGATGCCTACGAGAGTTCACGCATCTACAAAGAAAAACTAAGGCTTTCCATGATTGGCGAATTCTATACACAGAAATTTTTCTACCAGGAAAAAATTCCTTCTGTTTAATTCTCGTCTCAAACTTATGCCTGGTAAACTCTGATCTAGATGGGATGGTCCTTTGTGATTAGTAATGTTTTTCCTTATGATGCAGTTGAGCTTAGTGATGAAAGGATAGGGAAAGCATTCTTGTTGAATTTCAGCGGTTAAAGCATTATCATGATAGTCTGCCTGAACTAGTGGAAGAGCAAAACATCTTGCTCGCAGATGCCACATACCCGCCATGAGGCGACAAGGGAGTTTTCTTTACCTCTCATTATTTTTCTTCTTTGTTTTTCTTCTTTCTTTCTCTTTTCATGTGTTTCCTTGCATTGTTTTCTTTTAGAATTTGCAATTTTGTTGGTTTGACTGACACGCTTTTTGCATGCTACCGCCATGGTTAGTGTTGAGCTAGGAATTGAACTGAACTTGGTTTTTAGTTGATTCACTAAGTTGGATTATTTCTTATATGGATTTTGATGAATGTGCCTAACTAATTTTGTACTTGGCTTTTATGTATATGATGACATTTTGTGACCCTGTGAGCTTATTTGGGCCTGCATCAATGGATTCATCTATATACCATTCTCTTTTCTTTCTTATGTTACATTGCCTCTCATGGATGTTGTTTTCTATAACTTACTCTCATTCTTTTTGACATTGTATGTTCACTTGTTTGCATGATTATGATTGATGCATTCTTTCTTTTTACCCTACTTCACTATACAACCATCCTATCGACTATTTCCCATTGTCAACCCCTTTTGAGCCTATATTTTCTCATTCTTTCATTTAGATCATTACAAGCCTCCGTGTAAAACCGTTTTTGTCCTTTCCTTTTATTATTGATTGAGCATGATGGTCTTCTTTTGGGTTGTGTAAATTGCTAAGTGTGGGGGTTGCCCAAGACGTGCAAAATGCTAAGTGTGGGGAAAGGTTGATTGATCATGTATGGATTTTAGGACTTACTATTTGATCATGGATCTCATTCTTCTCTCTTCTTATCATGACAGTTTCTCCGAAAAAAAAAATTTGAGAAAAAGAGAAGAAAATGCTTGTGTAGCTTCGGTTGGAGTAATTTATGTAATTTCAATTATTGGGTAGCTTTCAGGAATAATTTCATAGATGCTTAAAAAAAAAAAAAAAGAAATCATGCTCTTGCTCTTTTAATAATCTTTAGATGTTACCTCAGTTGCCAAAATTTATTCCTATCCATTACCTTAGCCTCATTACAACCTTAATAAAGTCCTCTTGAATGATGCAAACTTGTGTTTCAGAAGTGAAGAATTATAATGCTTGCAAGCCTATGGTAAGGCAATGTTTATTGAGATGGTTTGACTGTGATTCGCGCAGTCGAACATGTTCCAAATTAACTAGGAGGCTAGATTTTGCAATATAGCGGACCTATGTCATTCTTCTAAGGACCACTACGTTCTCAATTACTAAAAGAATAAAACAGTAGCACGGTGGATGGGGTTTGCAAGTACAAAACTTAAAAAGAATAAACCAAAAAAAAATTATTCAAGAAAAAATGGAGAAGTTTACGTAATGAAAATCAGCTCGGTCTCCCTTCGGTTCTCCCTAATCCCTCACTGGTTCCTAAATATAATCCCAATTACATATGTGGGTTAAACAGACCGGAATCCCTGCATCTGTCTAACGTCTCGAACACTCCACAATCGCGGAGCATTTTATCGAACACCTAGTGTTCCATAATACATTCCAATCGGACTGTATTCAAACATTCCAATCGGACTGTATTCAAACATTTACAAATTCAATTTAACCATCAAATTCAACAATCAAATTAAAACATAAAATGAGTAGGTAATTGCGAAAA